>Ga0310695_10004857_pt1 | contig 24207 bp, 20 predicted proteins | sample RumenRJG_04DNA_FD_203882 | JGI IMG/M metagenome (GOLD analysis project Ga0310695, IMG submission 203882) | Bovine rumen microbial communities from Lethbridge, Alberta, Canada - RJG_04 (v2) (version 2) | ecosystem: Host-associated > Mammals > Digestive system > Stomach > Rumen | place: Canada...
ACCTGAAGTTCATCAACCTGACAGGTGGTGAGCCGTTCATTCGTGAAGATCTTCCGGAGATTGTTGAAGAGTGCTATAAGCACACCAACCGTATAGTGATCTCTACATCCGGCTGGTTTGAAGATCGCGTTGTGGCTCTTGCTAAGCGCTTCCCGAATATTGGTATCCGTATATCTATCGAGGGACTGAGCCAGAAGAACGATGAGCTCCGTGGTCATGCTGGTGGCTTCGACAAGGGATTGCGCACATTGCTGACCCTGAAACACATGGGACTGAAAGACATTGGTTTCGGATGTACTGTCAGCAACAACAACTCCAAGGATATGCTGTCGCTCTATCAGCTGTCGCTGTCAATGGGCATGGAGTTCGCTACCGCCGCCTTCCACAATTCTTTCTATTTCCATAAGTACGACAACCAGATCACCAATAAGGATGAGGTGTGCAATAACTTCAAACAGCTCATTGAGTGGCAGTTGAAGGAGAAACACCCGAAGAGCTGGTTCCGTGCTTGGTTCAACATGGGACTCATTAACTACATTGAGGGAGGCAAGCGCATGTTGCCTTGTGAGGCAGGTTCTGCCAACTTCTTCATCGATCCATGGGGTGAGGTGCTGCCTTGCAATGGTATGGAGACGAAGTATTTCGAAGGCTCCATGGGTAACATCCATGAGAAACCGTTCATGGAGATCTGGGAGAGTGAGCAGGCTCAGAAAGTACGTGAGGTCGTGCGCAGTTGCCCGAAGAACTGTTGGATGGTCGGTACTGCCAGCCCGGTGATGCACAAATATATCAAATACCCTGCTAAGTGGGCATTGAAGAACAAGTGGCGCTCCATCTGTGGCAAGGAGGCATGCCTCGACTTTTCACAGTGTCCAGTAGGACAGGATCCACGGCAGGGTGACCTGAGAGTGCTACACCCGGATGCGGAAGAGATACAGCCTGCGGGAGAGCCGATGAAAGGTGCAGGGCACACTGAGGAAAATAAATAATCAAACAGTAGTCTGTGGTTTAGCCACGAACTACACAGTGATTCTTTAGCCACGGACGACACAGACTTTACACATTATATGCCTCTGTCTGTAAGATGTGTATTGAAATAATACGGGCTGTCATGGACAACGCATATAGGAAAATGTCTGTGAAGTCCGTGTCGTCCGTGGCTAAAAAAATAAGATTCATGACAAAAATAGTTGTTACAGGTACGCGTGGCATCCCTAATGTGATGGGTGGCGTGGAGACACATTGTGAGGAGCTCTTTCCACGCATTGCGAAGATGGGATTCGACGTGACGGTCATCCGGCGGTCCACCTATGTGCATGACGGATTGACGGAATGGAAGGGTGTGAAGCTCGTGGATGTCGACACACCGAAGAAGAAAGCCTTTGAGGCCATCATCCATACATGGCGCGCCATCTGGAAGGCGAAGCGTCTGCATGCCGACATCGTTCATATCCAGGCCATCGGTCCGGCGATGCTCACACCGCTGGCACGTCTGCTCGGCATGAAAGTGGTGTTCACCCACCATGGCCCTGACTACGACCGTGACAAATGGGGCTTCGCCGCCAAGACGATGCTGAAATTCGGAGAGCGCATGGGCTGCATGTTTGCCAATGATGTGGTGGTGATATCGGACGTCATCCGTAGCATCGTCAAGGACAAGTATGGCAGAACGAAGGGTGTGCACCTTATTTATAATGGTGTGCCGGTGCCGGAGATCTGCGACTATCCCGAATATTTCGATGAATTAGGCATTGAGAAGGGTAAGTATGTCCTTGGTATGTGCCGTTTTGTTCCAGAGAAGCACCTGCACGACTTAGTGCATGCTTTTGTGAAATGGCAGGAGAAGCACCCTGAGCGGAAGAACATTAAACTGGTGCTTGCCGGTGATACCGACTTTGAAGATGATTATTCGCGCGGTTTGAAAAAAATGGCGAAGGAGAATGGTGTCGTGCTGACGGGATTCATCAAAGGTCGCAAACTGCACGCTCTGCTCACCAACTGCCTCTGTTACAGTCTGCCGTCGTCGCACGAAGGTCTGCCGATTTCTCTGTTGGAGGCCATGAGCTATCGTGTACCGGTTATTGTCAGTGACATCCCTGCCAACTTGGAAGTGGGACTGCCTGAGAAAGACTATTTCCCCATGGGGGATGTGGAAGCCCTCACCGCCAAGCTCGATGCTGTCCTCGCTGAGCCCGCCCATCATGTGGAATATGACATGAGCAAATACAACTGGGATAAGATCGCGGAACAGTTTGCAGAGATCTATCGCTCGCTGGAGAAATGATTCTTTTGCCACGGACGACACGAAGGACATGAATTGTGAGCCACGGACGACACGGACGATACAGACGGCACGGACTAACAATAAAAAAATTTTCTTTCAAGAATCTTTATGAACACCAGTTCTCGGCAAAATGATTTCCTGACGTTCTTGAGTTATTGCCTCTCGCCAGATTCACAGGCACTACCGGAGTGTGTGGCTCGCATCAGTTGGGCGGAACTGCTACAGTTCGCCAAGAAGCAGTCGGTCGTCGGCGTCTACTGGCAAGGCGTAAAGCGGATGAGCGTTCTTGAGACGAACCGGCCATCTGAGGACGACGTGATGGACTGGATGGTGGAGGTCAGTAAGATTGCCAAACGGAACAGAAAGGTGAATGCCGTGGCGGTCAAGGTGACAAACGGCTTCCGGCAGCAGGGCTTCGACGCATGCGTGTTGAAAGGGCAAGGAAATGCACTGCTCTATCCAGACCCATCATCAAGGACTCCTGGTGACATCGACGTGTATGTGCATCCGCGGCAGCAAGGAGACGGATGGGGAAATGACGAAGCTGCCATCCGAAAAATCATCACCTTCTGCAAAAGGCTGGACAAGTCGACAAGGGCAATTTACCATCATATCGACATCCCTGCCGTTGACAAGGTTCCCGTAGAGGTGCATTATCGGGCCACGTGGCTCAACTCACCTTTCAACAACCGCAGACTTAAGAATCTGTTGTCCACACTGCTATCGCGTGAGGACGGAACGAAACGTGTGGCGTTGCCCGAAGAGGCAGGAGAGACAACCATCCCCGGCTATTATTTTAATGTGGTTTTTCAATTGAGTCATATCCTCAACCATCTGTTGCATGAGGGCGTCGGACTCAGGCAGTTGGTGGATTATTACTATCTGCTTCGCTCCCATGCATGCAGTACAGAAGACCAGGCTTGGCTTGACACGAGCCTGAAAAGGTGTGGACTGCATCAGATCAGTTCTGCGGTGTCGTGGATGTTAATGAACGTGCTCGGCCTGCCAGAGAACTATCTGATTACCACGCCGAACGCACGCTATGGGCAGCAGCTCATGCGGGAGATGATGGCTGGCGGCAACTTTGGGAAGTATGACGAGCGGTTGCTCAGCGGCACCTCCCGGTCGAAGTTGGTAGCGAACATCCAACGGCTGGTGCGCGATGCCCGCATGGTGGTATATTACCCGAGTGAATGCCTGTGGGAGCCGTGGTTCAGAATATGGCACTGGATGTGGCGGAAGAAGCATAACAGGTGAATTTTCACGCAGATTTCACTGATCTCGCAGATTTTCTATTCAGATGCTATTATGTAGTGCATGAATGCACTTGAGATCTGCGTAATCAACGTAATCAGCGTGGAAAAAATATTCGGCGTGAATATTCTCACGCAGATTTCGCTGATCTCGCAGATTTTCTATTCTCAGATGCTATTATGTAGTGCATGAATGCACTACAGATCTGCGTTATCTGCGGAATCAGCGTGGAAAAAATATTCGGCGTGAAAATTCTCACGCAGATTTCGCTGATCTCGCAGATTTCTATTCTGATACTATTATGTAGTGCATGAATGCACTATGCTCTGCGGCAGGGGATTTCTGTTTGTGGCGGTGGGGATGGCGGATTGATGTCCCTGCAGACGAGATAGTCCTGACGAAGTTGCTCTGTAACTTCCGGGCTTAATAGGATGGTATCTCCGTTCCATGACACTGTACAAGTGCAGCCCAGCTTGACGCTCCTGTTGTCATTGAACTTGTACCCCACATGAATGTCTTTGAAGTGAGACCGTCTACATCCTTGGTCGGCGAATAAACGGCTGACTCCATATTGCGACGGTTATCGAACCAAAGATGGAACGTCTTGTCCCTGGTTGCTAAATGCAACTTTCCATCTTGGAAACATGTATCAACCAAATATAAAAGTAATGTTTAACCGGGTCAACCAACATTAAAAATAAGGCTTAAAGTAGTCAACCAAAAGCGTTAAACTACATATGCGACAGGTTAACCACAAAGTGTGGCGGTCGCCGCACAAAGTGTGGCGGTCGCCATCCAACAGTGTGGCGGTCGCCATCCAACAGTGTGGCGGTCGCCATCCAACTGTGTGACGGTCGCCATCCAACAGTGTGACGGTCGCCATCCAACAGTGTGGCGGTCGCCATCCAACAGTGTGGCGGTCGCCATCCAACAGTGTGGCGGTCGCCATCCAACAATACGGCAGTTGCCACACAACAACGTGTCAGTGGGCGCGAAAGAGGCTTAAACAAAGAAAGATGTGCCGCCTTAGCGACATCGACAGAGCCATACCTGAGGAGGGGCAATAAACATCAATGCCGCACGGATACTCTCCGCGCGGCATTGATGTTTTCCGACCAGACTGCTTACACTCTGTGATAGGTCTCGCTGAATGGTTGGCGGTAGCGGTCGCCCCACACTCCATCAGGCATACGCAAGCCACAAGTAATCACCATATTGATTTCCACCTTATGGGGCAGGCCCAACGCCTTTTTCACCAGCAAACTGTCGAAGCCCTCCAAGGGGCATGTGTCATAGCCTTTCTCGCTCATAGCCAGCATGAAAGTTTGGGCAGCGAGGGCACAACTCTTATGCACCACCACACGGACATCGCCTTCTGACACCTGTCGCACGATGGGCCTGAACAGTCCTATACACTGAGCCAGAATCTTGCGCACCCCACCCCAAAGACCGAAGAAGCGCGAATAGAGAAAAGGCATTACCTTACCATAATACACTTCCCACTTTTTGATGCGCTTTTCTTGTTTCTCTTTAGGACTGTTACGCCGCTGATTCTCCCTCTCAAAGGTCCTGGCTGCCTCTGCATGACGCTTATACAAGTCTTGCCGGGTGACGAAAACCACCATTTCTTGTGCCGAGCGTGCACTTAGCTGGTCGAGGCAAGCGTGGGCCAACTTGGCCAGTACGGCCTTGTCGGTGACATGATAACACTCCCAGAGTTGCATATTAGAACTGTTAGGGGCCAGGGTAGCCATCTCCAGGCACTGTTTCACCTGTTCAGGATCTATGGGCTTATTGGGGTCGTAATGCCTCACGGCCCGCCGATGTTCCAGAATTTCTTGTAAACTCATCAGCATGAAAAATAAAGGTTATTTATCGTATTTGCACAGTAGCTCATCCAGTATCTCACCGTGATGATGTTCTTGGGCGATGAAGGTCTCAACCGTCTGGGCAGCCTTCTCAGCGCCCATAGCGCGCAGCTGGTCGGCAACAGGCTGCAAGACAAGGCCTGCGTTATATTCAAGTTTGGTGGCCTTGCGCATGGCGGCAAACACATCTACGGTTGACTCAGCATTGAGCAAGGCATAGAATCCACCGTGATTGCTCTCCTGGTTGGCCATCTCTTCCAGCTTGACTGCAATCTCCTCAGGCAGTCCTTGCTCGCGTGCCGCACGTGCTAACGCATAATATTGCTTGGTTCCTCTCACCTCGGCATCGGCTATGATGCCCACTTGCTTCTCAAGAGGCGTGCCCTTGGTCACACCCACAATAACATCTTTCTGATCCATATTACTTTATCTGATGTTGTTCGTAATTCGAAAAATAGCTTATAAACTCATCCAGCGTGGGCTTGATCTGCAGCAATCGCTCGCCCAGAACGTCACTGCCCTCAAGGCTGTTTAGCATCTCCATCCTGGCCTCGGATATGGTCTTTTCCAGCAGTCTGCCCTTTTCTGTCAAGAAAACTATCTGCTTGCGCTTGTCGGTCTCGCTGCCATGACGCCCCACAAGGCCCGAGCTCTCCATACGCTTAATGAGAGGCGATACGGTGTTGATGCCCAAAAGGAGCTTTGAACAAATATCGTTGATGGGCCGCTCGTCTTGCTCCCAAAGCACGATGAGCACCAGATATTGCGTGTAAGTAATGCCTATCTTCTTGAAGTAAGGCTCATAAGTCTGTATCACCAGCCTGCTGAGCGTATAAAATCTGAAACACATCTGGTCACCTAACCTAATTTTCTCGCCGTTGATAATCATCTTCTTCTATTCTTTTTGACAGGTACAAAGGTAGTTGCTTTATTTTATATCGCACACGATACACCCCACTCTTTTATTCTTCTTTAACATATATCGTGAACGATATATTATCTCTTCAACAAGCGTTAACAACCCATCCGGCAACCGGGGAAATCTTTTTGGTTCAGTCAGGTAGTGATATCCCCGAACACCAAGTGAAAGCATTGTGAAATTCATCGAAAAAAAATTATTCACAAGATGTTGCAAGAAAACAAAAAAAGGATTAACTTTGCAAAAAGAAGACTACCAAAATAATAATTAAAACTTAATATTTATCTTTATGAGAAAAATCTTACTCCTACTTACCGCAGTGACCCTCCAGTTCCCAGTCATGGCACAGACACCCGCCACACCGACCATCAGCTCGTTTTCCGATTACTATGCCCTGCAGGGCTACGGGGAGATCTCGTTCCAGCTTCCAGCCAACGACACAGAGAACAATTCACTCGACACAGAGAAGCTGTTCTACAACATCTATTTCGATGACAAGGCCTACACCTTCACCAACGACTGGTATAGCAAGGTGACAACCGATATGACAGACGTGCCCTACAGCTACAGCGACAACCTCGACTTCTTCGTCAGTGGCGAGATGCACGACCTCTTCTTCTACATGGAGGACTATTCGCATGTGGGCGTGCAGTCGATCTACAAGGACGGCGAGAAAGAATACCGCTCGCCCATTGTCTACAGCGACGGACAGGTGGTGACAGCCATCAGCCATTTAGACAACGGCCGCCGCTTGGCAAAGGTTGTCAGCACCGACCTCATGGGCCGCAGGGTGGACGCGTCATACCATGGTGTGGTGCTGCTAACGAAAGTCTATGACAATGGTGAGAGCCATACTGTGAAGGTGGTAAAATGATTAGGAACATCCAAACCTACTCCACTATGAGACCAACCATTCTCCTGTTGCTCGCCGCCATGGCGGCAGGCAGCGCACAGGCGCAGCTCCCGACACGTCACTCGCGCCTCACAGTGGCGACCCCTGCACCCTCATCCGGCCGCCCCTCGGGCCTCAAGCCTACGGCGCCACTGAACAGCCCCAAGCCCGCAAGGCTGGAGCAAGGCGACTCTACCATCATCAGTGACACTCCGGAGGGTACGCTCACCGACAACACCTACAACTCGTCGTCGGCCTTCTACCAGACTCCATTCGGCATGGCCATGGAGACCACCATGGATGGAACCATTGGCGCCTATGTGAAAGACGGCAATGGCAACTATTACATCAAGAACCCCATTTCGAAAATACGCACCGACACCTGGATCAAAGGCTCGCTGAGAGGTGACACCATCTACTTTGACACCCCGCAGTGCCTGATGGTGATGGAAGACCAGGGCAGCCGCCAAGCCTACTATGTATACAATATGAAGCTCAACGATAACCAGACCAACTTCATTCCCGACACCCTTGCGCACTACGTGAAGTTCGTAGACAACGATGGACAGCTGCGGCAGGTATCGGAAGGCATCTTGGGACTCACCACGCAGACGGGAGCTTGGACGGGTTACGGCGACTACGACATCACCATCAGACCGCAGGACGACCAAGCCACGGCAACGCCCGAGGGAGTAGACTTCAAACCCTACATCCTAAGTTACGACAACAGCTACGGCACACGTTCGGGCGTGAAATGCTCGGTGGGACTGAAGGGCAACGCGTTCTACCTGAGAGATCTCTGCAGCGAGATGAACGGCAACTGCATCAGTGGGTTCTTCGACGGAAACACGGTGAGCGTCGACATGCCTCAGTATCTCGGACCCGACATGGAGCACGGCTATCACCTCTACGCCTTCGGGGCCGTGAGCGAGATTGCGCCCGACGAGACGGGACGCCCACAAGAGCACACCTATCTTGCCAACCACCTCAGTTTCGACTACGACCCAAGCGATGCCTCATTCACGAGCGATTCGGTGCTGGTGCTGAACATGGGGAAGAATGACTTCTATTATCTCTACGGCTACCGCAGACCGCAGCTCCACCCATACGAGCCAAAGGCAGGACAGCCTGCCAACGCTGTGTTCTCCGACTACATGGCCTACACGAAGGCCGACGGCTACGGTGGCATCAAGTTTGTTCTGCCCGAGTTCTCCACCGCCAACGACTACCTTGTACAGGACAGCCTGTTCTACAACATGTATTTCGACGGAGAGCTCTACACGTTCGCACAACCGCTCTATAGAAATGTAGTTGAGCCAATGACTGATGTGCCTGCCACCTACAGCGACGGCTTCGACTTTGTCAGCAAGGATCTCGTGCGCACGGTCTACTACTATTCCGATCTTTCAACCATCGGTGTGCAGATGGTGTACAAATACGATGGTACGACCATGAAGTCAGACATTGTCACGCTCAACCTCAAGGAGATGGCCGGAATTCAAGACATGCATGGCGGCAAGCGCGTGGTGAGCACTACCTACTTCGACCTCAGCGGACGGCAGGTCAACGCCGACTACCAAGGAATGGTGATACGACGGCAGCTGCTTGACGACAACAGCATCTCAACAAGCAAGATCATCAATCCCTGACGCAGAAAAAGCCGACTCTGCACCTCTACCTATCCGGCACGCGATGGGACACTTAGCCAACCGTGCATGACGATCCGCAATCACAGACGGACTCCATTGTTTGTCTGTGGTTGCGGACAATCATTTGGCCAGGAAGACAACCTGCCCCCCTAAAAGCTCCTAAGCAGCCTCTGCTTACGACACCTCATCCACACCCATGTGAAAAACTGATTCCTTGAGTTTTATATCCATTATTTTTATCTGCGGAACAGGTGCCATCGTGCATAATACAGGGTCCGTGCTCGTCGTCCTTAATGCCGCCATGCTGTACGACAGGAAAATTTAACTCTGACTCGCACGATAGCGTTGTAGCGTCGTGTCGGAAATGAGAGGAAAAATAATATGATATTGGTAATTCAAGTTCCGCAAGTTCAAGGCACAGCGGATATTTTCCGTGGATTCATGGTAAGTTTATATGTAAAGGGGAAGGAAAATGGTCATGTCCAGGCTTACGCTCCTACCGGAGCTATGGGTCTGAAGCGGTGGGGTGGCCTTACGAGCAAGCTCGACGGCCTCCCCATCGCTTCAGACCCACACCTTTGGTGGCAAGCCTGCCCATGACGAAAATCGCTATCGCGTAAAATTGCGCCCTAACGCATAAAATTCTACGGCTGAAAGCTTCAAGTCAAGGCATTCCCCGCTTTTGGGCAGATGCAAGGATGCGCTGATTTTATGCGCCTTGGCGCAATTTTATGCCCAGGCAATTTTCATCCATGATTTTCTATTACCATTTATTCATTGGCGAAGTCAGGACTATACGAAATGAAACAACATATTCAATCCACGGAAAATATCCATTGAACCAAGTTAGGAACTTGCGAAACTTGAATTGGTAACTATTGGATTGCGTGTACCATGTTCATTCGAATTGTAACTATTCAGCGAATGCTGGCAGAAAATAAGAAGACAGTTACAAGCGGAGAAGTTAGTAGTGACGGTATTGATGTCCTCACTGTAGGGACGGGGCCCTGTCCCTACGATGGAAACCGCTGAATAGGTACTTCCCAGTGCTCTTACGTTAAAGGTGGTTAATATTGTTTTAGAATTCATGCGTTTTATCGATGAGATTTTGTAATTTTGTGAGGTCACCTGTCAAGGCGACATAACATGTAGTGTATTCAGGGCGTTACACGTAAGTCTAGTTATGAACTTCTGCAGGTGCTTATTATCAGTTCATAACAACAAACAAATGAGTGTAGTAAACAAGAAGTTGACAGACACCATTCTGTCTATGTCGCTGCTGACCGTCATGGCGGGAGCAGCCATCGCACCAGCCTTGGGCGTCATCAAGGCTCATTTCTCCGACGCGCCGGAACTATTGGTACAGTTCATCGTCAGCATCCCCGCGCTATTCATCATCATCACCAACCTCTTCTTTCTCAACATCAGCCGGCATTATGGCACCCGTGCTATTGCCCTCTTCGGTCTCGTGCTCTACGTTCTGGCGGGAGCGGGCTGTTTCTTAGCCAGTGACATCTACGTGCTGCTCGTCCTCCGCGCCTTGCTTGGCGTCAGTGTGGGGCTCATCATGCCGCTGTCCACCGGACTCTTAGCTTACTACTATCCGCCTGAGCAACAAGCCCATCTCATGGGCCTCTCGGCTGCCATGAACCAGATGGGCGGCGTCGTCGCCACACTGTTGGCAGGCCTGCTCTCAGCGATTGGCTGGCGTTGGGCGTTTCTCGTCTATCTCTTAGGATTGATCGCAGTGGTCATGGTCGCCGTCTATCTACCCGACGACCACCTTGGCTCAGCCAACAAGCGCGGCATACCTTTCCAACCGCGACAACTGCTCAAGTTCCACCCGTCGGTCAACGGCATGCTCCTGCTGATGATGATCTTCTTCATCTATCCCACCAACTTTGCCATCACCGCCGAGGAACAGGCCGGACTGGGCTTGCGGGCCACTACGCTCCTCATGGTGGGCTTGGATCTGTTTGCTTTCTTCGTGGGACTGGTCTTCGGCCAACTGATGAATATCTTCCGTGAGCCCGTCAAATATTTTGCACCCGTGTTCTTCCTCATTGGCTATATCCTTTTTGCTTCCGCCCATTCCGTGCTGCCATTGTTGGTCGGATCCGTGTTCACGGGTTTCGCCAACGGTGTGGGGGTGCCTTATCTCAACACCATTGCCTCTATTAAGGGTGGTCACAACTCAGCCACCACCGTCATGCCTCTGCTCTCCGCAGCCCTCTATTTGGGACAGTTTCTCTCACCGATCGTCGTTACACCGCTCTCGCGCCTGATCTTTGGCGACAACGATGTGGCGGGGTGCTACAAGATAGGCATCGCTCTCTGCCTTGTCTTCCTCGCGCAGGTTTATACCACCCGTCACTACCAGAGTCTGCCACCGAAGAGTAAATAGAAGTTAAACAAGAACGAAAAAGAAGGGGAAATCTGTTAGAGACAAAAAAATCATGTAAATTTGCAGGGGTAGCAATGTGACAAATTCAAGTCACACAGATTTCAACCTACAGAATTTAAATACAAAACATGATGAAAGCATTGTTTATCAACGGAAGTCCCCGCAAGAACGGCAACACAGCCAAACTGTTGCAGCGGGCTATGGAAGGAGCCGAAGCAGCCGGAGCCGAAGTGGAATGGGGCAACCTCTATGACCGCAAACTCAATATCAAAGGATGCATGAGTTGCTTCGCCTGTAAGGTGAAAGGTGGGAAGAAGGGCGTATGCTCTTTCAAAGACGACCTGCTGCCGATCCTTCAGAAAGCCGTCGAAGCTGATGTGCTGGTGTGCGGCTCACCCAACTATTGCGGTTACCCCACCGCTTTGCTTCGCGCGTTCATGGAACGGATGATCTTCCCAACAGTCAACTATTCCGACTACAGCAAGCCCACCGTACTGAAGAAAATCCATACGGCCACCATCTACACGATGAACTGTCCTAATGATGAGTTCTACCATAAGATGAACTACCAGTATCTGATGGATACCAACGCCAACGAGTTGGGTGTCTTCGGTCCAACAGAGATTCTGCGGAGCTACGACACCTACCAGTTTAACAACTACAGCCGCTACGATGCCGCTATGTTTGACGAGCGCCACAAGGCTGAGGTGCGCGCCACACAGTTTCCCAAGGACATGGAAGCTGCCTATGAGTTAGGCAAACGATTAGTGAAAGCGGCACAACCGGCAAGCAGCCTTTCTTGATGAGGCCATAGGGTCAGCCCCATTGTATTCATAGCTGTTTTCGTAGTATACAAGCCACTGTGTTCCATGCATTCATAGACCACAGACGCCATCATCCCTAACTCCATAGGCAGTAACCAATTATCCCCGCCCTCAACCGTTTGTCACGGAGAGAGCGGGGATTGTCATAAGGTAATAAATATGTGATGCAATAACGTTTACTTGGCGATCTTCGCTATCCACTCAAAGAGTTCGTTGAGAGCGTAGTCACCACTGTGAGGGCGGTTCCATGCCAAGAGGAAGTTGACATCCTTGCCTTCGTTTTCCAACTTCGTTGCGAGGTTGAGGGCCACGGGGAAGGCCGTGTCGCGGTCGATGGAGCCATGACGGATATACCAGTGCGAGGCAACGGTGACACCCTGCTGACCGATCTGCTCCATGGGGTTGAGCAGATATTCCTCTTCCTTGACCTTGGCAGATACCGTCTTGCCGTTCTTTGAAGCGGAATAGTCGGTGAAGTTGGCAGGCGTGTTGTTCACATCGCCAAACTCGTCGTTCTCGCCACTGGCATCGTTGCCTGCCACGCCAAGGGCATCGAAGGCTGGAGCCGACTTCAGCGGCGTCTTGTTGGCCACATAGTTCAGATATTTGTCCATGTCGAGACCGGTGACATACTCACCCACCTGCTTGGGCGGCAACTTGCCCTCCTTCAGGTTCTTCGCCATGTCGGCCGGCAGCTGGCTGAGATCGGGCAGCCCCACACCGCCGTTGATTGGCGCGAAGGTACCCTTGTCGCTGCTGATGGTGAAGCCGATGCTGTCGGGGATCGTGGCACCGGCATCCTTGGCGATCTGTGCCGAACGGATGAGCTCCTCCTTGATGTAGCTGAGATAGTTGTCAGCGGTGAGCAGCGTGCCGTCTTTCTTCTTCAGTCCGAGCGAGTTGATGTAAGCGGGGAAGAGCGCCGTGAGTTCCTTCGTCACCTGGCGGTGAGCCTCGTCGTTGGCCTTGCGCGAGTCGGTCTGTCCGTAGAGCCACTCATAGGCCATGTCGGCATGGCTGAGGTCGGTGATCGGACAGTAGCACACGCTGGCGAAGACATCATCGCGCTCGTCGGCGGCACCCATGACTTTGAGATAACTGTCGTAGGCGGGGTTGTTGCCCGTGGCCCCCATCAGTGCCGACATAGCGCCCCCTGCCGATGTGCCGTCGGTGATGATCTTCTCGGCGTCGCCCGGCATCTCCTTGTCTACATAGCGGAGATAGCGGATGGCAGCTTTCAGGTCGAGGATGGCAGCAGGCGCCTTACCGTTGTAGATCTTCTTCTTGCCCTTCGTGACGTATGACGAGCGGCCGCGCGAACCGGGAATAGCCACCACATAGCCGCGCTGCAGCGCTATGCCCGTAGCGTCACCGGCTGAAGGATAGCCCGGCGCCGAAGGCATGTAACCGCCAACGTTGGTCTTCAGGAAGATGGGCGACTGCTGTGTGGCTCCCTCGGGCACGAAGACGTTGACATACTGATAGGTCGTGTCCTCGACGTTGGTCACGAAATAGAGTTTGGTATAAGCAGTATAGTTTACTCTGCCACTCGGCATTTCAACAGACCCCGCCACGCCCTTTGAAGCGTCAAACTGCAGTTTGGCAGCCGACTTCTTAGCAGCAGAGGCACTCAGGGCCATTACTGCTGCCAGCGCTGAAACGATTAACTTTTGCATACGTTGTTTGTTTTGTTATGAATCTAATATACTTCCCCCGAAATTCATAACTGGATTTACATGCGCGTGTTGGCAACACTCGTTATATTTCCGAAGGAGAAGTGGTGCAAAAGTAACCATTATTTTCCCTATGGCAAGAAAGCAGTAACTATCTTTAATGAAATTATGGCCTATTAACGAAAAGAAATTCATTCAGTCGTATTCTTTTCTGAACAACTGGATAAATAAGGGTGATACGTTGTCTGATTGTTAATTTATCGCAAGGCAGGGAGAAAAAACTAAAAAAATGCATAAAAACCGGGAGGTTACAAAAAGACTTCGTAATTTTGCAAATGTTTTGGTACTCTTGCGATGTAAGATGCAAGGGCTGCCACGACACCCATGGTCCTGGTAGGAACCTATGCTTTTATCACAGAGGCATGAAGCAGCTCCAAAATTATCCGTGACGGATGATCGTAAGTTTTTATAATATAAAAGTATAGGTTATTATGAAGAAATTTGTTTCAGTATTTTGTCTGCTGTTTGTAGCCGTCGCTATGATGGCGGCTACGAGTCATATCAAGCATGTGACGGCTATCGGCGAGGTGCTCGGCGATGGTGCCAAGACCACAGCCGTGGCCATCGAGTACGATGCCCCCATCCTCAGCAGCAGCCTTTCCACAGCATCCTACACCGTTGACGGACGCACGGTGAAGCGCGTCTATACCAATTCCGAGGCGATGAAGTCCCAGTCGCCGCGCAAGGGCCGCTTTGTCATTGTTGAGCTCAAGACCACGGTATCGCTCACGCCCGATTTCGGTCCTGACATGAAGAAAGACAACGACAAGGCGGACGATCCGAAAGACAAGGGGCAGGGAGGCGGTCCCGCCGGAGGCATCACCGCCGGCAACCGCCCCACGCGCGAGAGCAATCCCTTCCCCATTACAGCGACCCTGACGCAGGTCAAGGCCATTAAGACGACAACCGGCAAGACCTACAAAGCGGGTGCTAAGCTGACGAGCGACAAGAGCCGCATGCTCATCGCCGACGATTTCAAGCAGCTCACTTTCAAGGACGACAAGACCGGCGTGACGCTCCGGTACAACCTCTTCGTACCCCAAGACTACGACTCCTCCAAGCGTTATCCCTTGGTACTGTTCATGCATGATGCCAGCGGAGCCAACCAAAACGACAACTACACGCTGCTCCAGGGCAATGGCGCTACAGTGTGGGCCTCGCCGCGCGACCAGGCCAAGCATCCCTGCTTTGTCCTTGCCCCACAGTACGACGAGATTGTCGTCGACGACAGTTTCCGCGTCACTCCCAGTGCTGAGACGACCATCGATCTGCTCGACTCTATCAAGGCACAGTACAGCATCGATGCCGACCGCGTCTATACCACCGGCCAGTCGATGGGTTGCATGATGAGCTATCTGCTCATGTCCACCCATCCCGATGAGTTCGCCGCCGGCATGCTCGTCGCCGGACAGTGGGATCCGAAGGTCATTGCCCCGATGGCGAAGAAACCGTTGTGGCTCATCACCAGCACCGGGGACGCTAAGAGTTCCGCGGGCGCCGCAACAGCCTTGAAATTGTGGAGCTCCTTAGGTGCCAAGACCGACTCCGCTGCCTGGCCCCTCGACACAACGGAGGTGGCGCGGGCGCAAGAGATAGAGGCGCTTCGAAGCAAGCCCGTCACGATCCGCTACTCTCATCTGCAAGGTGGCTGGCACAACGGCACGTGGCGTGTGGCCTACACCTTCGCCGGCATCAGAGACTGGCTGTTTGAACAACGCAGGAAAGACAACGAATAAAGGGGTAATGCTATGAGACGATTCATGATTATCTGCGCCTTGTTAGGCGCATGCATCATAGCTTTTGCCGCGCAGCAGAGCAAGGCCGATCAGCCACAGAAACCCGCACAGCAACCCAAAGTAGACTTCACCGTCAACTATGCCGTGGAGAGCAACTACAACACTGCGGACCTGCGCAAGCAGCTCTTCGACAAGAAAGACACCACCGTGATGGTCGTCTCCCATCGTGGCGACTGGCATGGCACGGCCGAGAACTCGCTCCACGCCATACAGAAAGCCATAGAGAAAGGGTTGTGCTGCCGTGGCGGTCGACGTGAGAAAGACCCGCGACGACTCACTCGTGCTCATGGCCGACGAGACCGTGGGCCGCATGACCAACGGCAAAGGACGTGTGGCAGACCTGACATTGGCTGAGATCAGGGCGCTCACCTTGAAAGAGTATCACGGCAACCCTACGCCCTTGCGCGTCCCTACCCTTGGGGAGGCCCTGCGCTTCTGCAAGGGGAAGATTCTCATCACGGTCAGCAACTACAACGACTATAAAAAGGATATTGACGCTTTGGTGAAGCAGACGGATACCGGGACCGAATATTTCCGGTTGGATAAAGTTCCAAGAAAGACCGTTGCCACCTGGAAGATGGCCATAGAGCATGAGCAGGTGTCGCACGACAGCGTCTACGCCGTCTATGGCAGATTGCGGGCCAAGGGCGTTACCGTGTTTGTCACCGACGCGCCCAAGGCTTTCAACGGTTTTCTGAACATCAGCCATGTCATGGCCTCCAAGTCGGTGAGCCGCGTCTACGGCGACGGACAGAAGGTGGATTACATCCTCGTGCGTTACGACCACGCCATCGATGGTGCTACCGTGAACAAGCACACCTATGAGGTGGAGAACCATGAGGTGGCAGACGCCTTCACGAGCAGCAGCGAGACACCCGACGGAAGGGCTGACCAAGGCAACAATGTCATCATTGTGCTGAAGAACACACTCTACCTCGACAACACAAACACTTCGGCAAAGAGCGCCACCACCGCCACGGACGTTGCCAAGACCGGGACGCGCGACGAGCAGCAGCATGCCATCCCCACGATCAAAGCCGGCAGCAAGCCCGAGCGTAAGGACAACCCCTACCCCACCACAGTAGTATTCCGACAAATAGAGCCGGTGAAGACCACGGACGGCAAAACCTACACCGAGCGGCTGCTGTTGAGAAACACGATGGCGGGCACACTGGTCGTCGACGATTTCAAACAGAAGGTCTACCATGACAGCAAGACGGGCGACTCGCTGCGCTACAACATCTTCGTGCCGTCAACGAAGACCGGTGCTGCGCAGCGATATCCGTTAGTCGTCTTCCTGCACGATGCCAGCTGCGCCGGTCAGGAAGACACCTACACGCTGCGTCAGGGCCTCGGCGCCGTGGTCTGGGCGACACCCGAGGAGCAGGCCAAACACCCGTGTATCGTCGTGGCACCGCAGTTTGACGAGGTGGTCGTGGATGATGACTATCATCAGACAAGCGCCGCGGAGTCGACGGCGGATCTCATCCGGGACCTCCTCGTGCGCTATCCTGTAGACACCGCGCGCGTCTACATCACCGGGCAGTCGATGGGTTGCATGATGACCTATCTGCTCATGTCGAAGTATCCCTCGCTCTTTGCAGCCGGTTATCTCGTTGCCGGGCACTGGCGTGCCAGCGACCTCGCCCCGATGTCGAAGAAACCGCTGTGGCTCGTCTCCAGCGCGGGAAAGTCGAAGGAAGGTGCCGAGGAGGCTATTGCCGAGTGGCAGCAGCATGGAGGGGGGGCCGCCACTGCCGAATGGCCCTTGACAGCTACCGACGAGGAGCGTGACGCGGCGACGGCGACACTGCTCTCGCAAGGTGGCAATATCCACTATTCCCACCTGACATCGGGTTCGCATTTCGACACCTGGCGCGTGGCCTATGGCTTCCGGGCCATACGCGACTGGCTGTTCCGCCAGCATAAATAGTAGTTTCTGATGAAATCCCGGGACATCGCCCCTCGGGATTTCATCATTTTTAGGTATTGTGCATTTCCGCCATTGTGGCTACCTTTGCAGCCGACAAACGGGGGTGCCCCTTGTCGTACAAAGATTGGTTGACGGAAACGGATAAGGAGACCCAGCCTTTATACTTTGTGTAACGGCGTAAAACCATTGGATGATCATATCCACCTTATTGTACCACAGAAGAATACCATATCTTATATCGTGACATGATGTAAAAAATGTCGGACATAAGAAATGATATTGAATGGATATGATAAAGAAAAAATTATTACTCTTAGGGATTATTGTGCACATGCTCCTGCTGTCGGCAGACGTGGCTGCACAACATCCGCACAACGGCCATTACCGACCGGACTCGACAGCCCTGCAACGCACACACCATCTGAGCGAAGTAGTGGTGCGCGGCAAATATGTCGACCGCGTCAACAAGTCGGCTTACAATGCTGTCGCCATCGACACCCGTAAGTTGCGCAACACCAACCTCGACCTGGCCCATGCCCTCGACCGTGTGGCGGGAATCAAAATCAGAGAAGAGGGCGGCGTAGGGTCAGCCGTTCAGCTCAACCTCAACGGCTTCACCGGTCAGCATGTCAAGGTGTTTATCGACGGTATGCCGATGGACAACTCCAACACCAGTTTCGGACTGAACAACATCCCTGCGGGGTTTGCCTCACAGTTGCAGGTGTATAAAGGTGTGGTGCCCGTCGACTTCGGCGGCGATGCCATCGGCGGCGTCATCAACATCGTCACAGACCACAGTCCCCACACCTACGTCGATGCCAGCTACAGCTATGGCTCGTTCAACACCCATCGCAGCAACATCGCCCTTGGCTGGACCGGCAAGCGCGGGTTCGTAGTTCGGTTCAATGCGTATCAGAATTATTCCGACAACGACTATAAGGTGAAGACGCAGTGGACCGACCTCTCCAACTCCACCATCAGCAATGAGGAAGGATGGTTCCGCCGCTTCCACGACCGCTACCACAACGAAGCCGCGGTGCTCCAGGCGGGACTGGTGAACAAGTCGTGGGCCAACAAACTGCTCTTCGGCTTGCAGTATACCCATGAATATGCGCAGGTGCAGAATGCCAACCTGATGAAGATCGTCTTCGGCGGTAAGCTGCGCAAGAACTGGGGACTCACGCCGAGCCTGCTCTATGAGAAGCGTAACCTCTTCACACGGGAGCTCAACCTGCGTCTCTCAGCCCGTTACGACTACACCACGACGAACAACGTCGATACGCTCAGCCGCACCTACAGCTGGACGGGACTGTGGATTCCCAAAGCGTCGCAAGGCGAAGGAGCCACATCGCTCGCTGAGTTCACGGGAAAGACGCTCACGGCCGTGGCCAACCTCACCTATCGCATCGGCGACCAGCATTTCTTCACACTCAATGAGACTTATATCAACTTTCACCGGCACACCACCGACAACTCCGCCAACCGCGCCATGACGTCCGCGGCGACCTTCATGCGCCGCATCAACATCAAGGACATCACGGGCCTGAGCTATCAGTTCATTCCCAACAACGAGTGGAACGCCACCGCCTTCGTGAAATACTACGACACCCATGTGACGGGTCCGGTCAATGTCTCCCAGACCACACGCGCTCAGTATGAGGAGCAGCAGCGCCACAGTCAGGCCCTCGGCTTCGGTGCCGCCGGCACATGGACACCCTGGCGCGACCTGCAGGTGAAGTTGAGCTATGAGCGGGCACTGCGTCTGCCCAGCGAGCGGGAGCTTTTCGGCGACGGTGACTATGAGGAGGGCGACGCCGTGCTCAAGCCAGAGAAGAGCAACAACATGAACCTCAACTTCAACTATGAGCACACCTTTGCCGATGCCCACACTATTGTGGCGGAGCTCGGACTCAACTACCGCAATATCCAGGACTACATCATCCGAACCATCAACGCCAAGGGAGTGGCTGTGAGCACCAACCACGGTCATGTGCTCGGCGAGGGATTCGACGCGGCTATACATTATCTCTATAAGGACATCTTCACCATCGGCGGCAACTACTCCATGCAGAACATGCGCAACCGGGAGCGCTACAACGCCAACGGTGCCCTCAGTGTGACCTTCAACAACCGCGTGCCCAACCTGCCCTACGCCTTCGGCAATATGGACGCCAGCTACACGCTGAAGCATGTCTTCGGAAAATACAACAAGCTCACCATCGGCTACGACATGCGCTATGTGCATCGTTTCTATCGCTCGTGGTCCGGTGACGGCGCCAAGCTCTATGTGCCCGAGCAGTACAGCCACGACGCCAATCTCACGTATTCCATCTATGGCGGACGGTACAACATCTCGATAGAGGCCAACAACTTCACTAACAGTCTGCTCTACGACAACTACAGTCTGCAGAAGCCTGGCCGTAACTTCGCCATCAAGTTCCGCTATTCGTGGAGCAAATAATAACGAAGATATTTTATTAACGAATTGAAATTGTGAAAGATATGAAAGCATTATTGTCAAAGGGATTGTATGGAGGAGCGGCTGTGCTGCTCTCGTTGTCTCTACCATTGTTCACAGCTTGCAGTAGCGACGACAGTGCCGAGAGCACCAATGGAGAGAGCGGCGGTATCGCCACCGGAGCCACGACAGCGGGCCACTTCTTCCTCGACGCTGCTGCCGACGACGGCACAGAATATATTCTTCAGAGCACCTCGGTCACCGATGGCGATCTGAACATCAGCAGCAACATCAAGGAGCTGCCCACCTCGCCCTACACCTGGGTGTTCAAGGACAGCTATGCCGTGGGCGTGTCGTATCAACAGCAGTATGCCGGACTGGGCTACTGCGTGAAGCTCACCGACGAGACCAAGTCCTTTGAGCAGATTGGACAGTTCCAGGTCAACGACCGGTTCACCACCTATGGCTTCGTCGACGATCTGTTTGTCACCTCGGTATCCGGTCAGACCCGGGGCGACCGCACCGACATCGCCGTCTTCGACTTCTGGTCACTCGACGACAGTGGCGTGAAACTGCTCAGAAGTAAGTCGCGCTACACCACCGACATCGCCGGTGAAGGTCAGCAGGCCACCTTCTCGGGGATCGCTGACAACGGCGACGGCACCTTCCTCACCGCCATGATCAAGTCGGATCACAAAGACGACGGCAGCAACGCTCAGGGCGGCAGCATCGGCACCGTGAAATATCCCGACAGCTGCTGGGTGGTGAAGATGGACACGGCGCTCAACATCAAGGCAGTCTATGGCGACAACCGCATCAGCTACGCCTGCGGCCAGTTCCGTTCGCAGACCCTCAACTCCATCTATAAAGCCGACGACGGCAATGTCTATGTCTTCAGCAACAGCTATGAGTCGACCTCAACGCTGCCAGCCGGTGCCCTGCGCATCAAGAAAGGCGCTGGCGGGTTCGACAAGGACTACTATTTCAACATCCAGTCGGAGCTCGGCGGTTATAAGTTCCGCCGCGTGTGGCCCATTACGGGCAGTAAGTTCCTCTTAGAGCTCTACGACGACAAGACGCCGACCTCTACGGGCGCCGCACGCCACTATGCTGTCATCGATATGGAGACGAAGAGCCACGTCGACGTCACCGGTCTCCCCGACAAGCTCAACATCACTTCGGGATCGACCACGGGCGACGTGCCGATGGTGTACGACGGTAAGATCTATATCCCCATCACCCAGCGCGGAGGCTACGCGGCGCTCTACAATGTCGATCCCAACACGGGAGTGGCCACCAAGGGCATCACCGTTACCGGAGCAGCCACCATCCGTAGCGTAGGATACTTGAAGTAAGAACTTTATTTATTACCATAAATTCTAATTAATAAAAAATGAAAAAAAGAAACGTATTCTTCATGGCTGCACTGACAGCATTGTCAGCCACATTCACTGCGTGCAGCGACAATGATGACAGCAGCGCTTCAAACGGTGAGACTACGATCAACCCTTCAGAAGTAAGTTTCATCGTGGCTTCCAATGATGCTACGAAGAGTCTCAAGGGCGGTACGCGTATGAAAGTCTATACCAATGTAGAGAAGACTTGGACCAATGAGAAGGTCTATGGCGACAGCACCAATATAGACGTGGTCTACAGCCCCGATGGTTTCACACAGGCTAAATACAACTCTCAGGCCGGCTTTTTCACGGGCTTCATCTATCGTCAGGGTTCTGTCGACGAAGCTAAGGGCGGTATAGGTGCCGGGAAGATGGGAACACGCATCTATCAGCTCGTCAATGGAAAACTCACCGAGACGGGTAAGAACATCGTTACCAACTTCGGCAATGTGGGTGTCTTCGGCAACTACTCCTATGGCGCACTGAATAGCGATATGGGTGTCAACTATTTCACGGCTGCCGGTGCCATGACTTCCTGGACGGCTCCCGACCTGACGAAGTTTGCCGTAGACGACAAAGCACCCGTCATCTCTGATATCCTCGACTTAGGCAACAACCGTCTGGCCATCACACTCTATTATTCCAACCGCGACTCTGCCGCTGTGGTCTTCTCCGACTATAGCTTCTCTACGGTCAGCGCTCCTGTCTTCGACAGCCGCATCGGTGGCATCTATGGTGCCTGGCGTTCTGCCCGTTATGCCATGGGCGGTGTAGCCGACGATGGCACGGCTTATGTGTTCTGCGGCACCAGCGCAGACGGTTCCAAGGTCGGTGCACTGCGCATCAAGAAAGGTGCCACGAGCTTCGATCCCGACTATAAGTTCGACATCTACACTGCCAGTGAGGGCTACCGCTTCCGCAAGGCTTATCCTATCAGCGGCAGCAAATTCCTCCTTGAGTTCTATGTTGACAAGGATGCTTACAGCAATATGAATACCTCCGGTAAGCTTGCCATCGCTGACATGGACACCAAGACCCTCACATGGGTGACGGGCGTTCCCGCCGCTTCTGACATGGCCAACTACTCCATCGGCTACGGCGACGGCTACGACGGCTACTTCTATCTGCCTATCAACCCCGCAGAGGCTTCTACCACAGGTGGTGGCGGCGGCAGCTGGCATCACGCCAAGGCCACTCGTGCCACATCGTCAGCAGTACCCACAATCTACAGAATCAATGCTGCCACAGGCGTGGCAACAGCTTTCATGACACTCGACAAAAACGAGTCGGTGAAGGTTATCAGCATCGTCAAAAAATAATCGGCTATGAATCATTTTATTCAATCAATATCATGTACAGTCGTCCTTACGGCACTGGCAGCTCAGGCTGCCTTTGCCGGGGACGGCTTTTCGAACGATAGTTTTTCGAACGACAGTGCAGTAGTGATGAACAACATCCTCACACGCACCAGTATTCGTAAGTTTCAACAGCGCCCCGTGGAGAAAGCCAAGGTGCTCGCCCTGCTCAAGGCGGGTATGGCGGCTCCTACCGCCCGCGACCTGCGTCCCTGGCACTTCGTGGTGCTCAGCGACACTGCCGACATCCACGCTTATGCATCCACGATGAAGCATCACGGTGAGATGATCGCACAGTCGCCCGTGGTCATCTACGCTTGTGGGGATACCACGCGTATGATGGAGGGTCAGGCCCGCGACTTCTGGGTGGAAGATGTCTCGTGCGCTTCGGAGAACATCCTCTTGGCAGCCCATGCCATGGGGCTCGGTGCCGTCTGGACAAGTGTTTATCCAGAGATGCGGAAGGTCAACGGTGTGAGCAAAGCCTTGGGACTGCCCGCCAATCTCGTGCCGCTGAACTGCATTCTCGTCGGCTACCCCGATGAGGCTCCGGAACCGAAAGATAAATGGGATGAGAGCAACATCACGTGGTGGAAGGCCAATAAATAAAATTCTGTAGTTAGGGCGAGGTTGATCCCCGCCCTAACTTTTTATCGTAAATTCTCAGCCATCCCAATTTCACGTTTATTTTAAATTTGCCAGCATCTTCTCTTTCTTTATTCGGATAAATTGCCTAAATTTGCAAGCAAAGACTTTCATGCGCTATGGTATACTATCCGATAGGAATACAGACATTCAGCGAGATCCGCACCAAGGGATTCTTATATGTTGACAAGACTCAATACGTGTACGATGTTTGCCACCCCGGCAAATTCGTTTTTCTGTCGCGTCCCCGTCGCTTCGGTAAATCTCTGCTGACGAGCACTTTTGACGCTTATTTCTCAGGTAAGAAAGAGTTGTTCAAAGGGCTGGCGATAGAGAAGCTCGAGACGGAGTGGAAGCACTATCCCGTGCTGCACTTCTCTTTGGCCTCTGCCAAGCGGGGTACCGTGGAGGATCTCGACAGTCTGATACAATACCAGTTGGGATCAGCGGAAGAAGAATACGGTATCGAGGACCGTGACAGCTTAAATATCACGATACGCTTCCGACGACTCGTAGAGGATATCTATAGGAAGACTGGCTTGCAGGTCGTGGTGCTTATCGATGAATACGACGCACCGTTGCTCACCGTGCTCCACGACAGCGAGCGGCTCGAGCCGATGCGCACGGAACTGCAGTCGTTCTATTCACCGCTCAAGGACCTCGACCCCTACCTCCGCTTCGTCTTCATCACGGGCATCTCCAAGTTCTCCCAGCTCAGCATTTTTTCACAGCTCAACAACCTCAACAATATCTCTATGTTGCCACAGTATGCCGGCATCTGCGGTATCACGGAGCA
>Ga0310695_10004858_pt1 | contig 24201 bp, 27 predicted proteins | sample RumenRJG_04DNA_FD_203882 | JGI IMG/M metagenome (GOLD analysis project Ga0310695, IMG submission 203882) | Bovine rumen microbial communities from Lethbridge, Alberta, Canada - RJG_04 (v2) (version 2) | ecosystem: Host-associated > Mammals > Digestive system > Stomach > Rumen | place: Canada...
CAATTGCAATACTTCAAATTCTTCTTTGGTCATAATACAATAACAGTTGTAGTTGTGTGCACTATTGCGACTGCAAAGGTACAACGAAACTACAACTGTTACAACGTGTATTTCAACGAATGTTTACGTTGGACTCGTTTTAAGAATGCCCAATTCATAAGCTGTTATATGATTGTAGCGCAAGTCTGTCCAATCTTCTCCGGTAAGTTCACGGAAAAGAGTAAAAACAGCTTCACCCAATGTACCAAACGGGTCTGGAGAGTTTGTAGGAGCATGTGGTGCTAAATCCATAAGCTTTTCATAACGAGCCAATTCATCTCCTATTAGTCGATATTCCTTTACATTTTTTCCTTAAACGATGCATACTCTAACTAAAAACATAAACAGCACCAACTACAAGCGCATTTTATCCAATTACAAATTGCGTATTCTCGATTCATTTATACTTTGACAATGCATTTTTCAACGATTCCATCAGTCGTTTGTATTCCGTTTGTGTAATATCTACTTTTCCACTACATCTTTTTTGGGGATACTTTTTCTTATAGGCCTGACGCACCATTTCATGAGTTACGATATTTTTTATCGGTATATGGTACTTTGAAATAATTGGCAACAAGTATTCGATCGCACTGTTAATCTGGTTCCTAGTTAACGGGGCTTCGAGTGTATTACCCTGAAACTCTATACCTATGGTAAAGTTATTACATCCTTCTTTACCATTTAATACAGAATACCCAGCGTGATAAGTGACAACTTCTGGTTTTGCCATTATATACCTTGTGCCGTCAGTGTCTATCACGACATGAGTGCCAACTTTCTTTTTTAGAGATGTCAGAACACCTAAAGAACGTTCTATCGTTGGTTCAGCCGTATGATGCAGAATAACTCCCTCTACTTTATTTGTCTTATTCGGATCAATATTAGGTGTCGGATACTTTATTTGTCTGTATTTTTTATTAGGAGAATGGATTTCTTGTTTTTGTTTATACTCATTTATAGTATTACAACTTACCTCAGATTTATCCTCTTGTTTACAGTTCAAGGCAAATGCCACTACGGCAAACATTATTAGAATCAAAAAAAATGTATTTCTTTTCATAATATAATTTTATTAAAAAAGGCCAGTTGAAAGCACAACTGGCCTTTCTATCTATTATCTTGAAATTTATTGAGCGGCCTCACTCATTCTGTTAGTGATCTTTATATAACGCTGCATTTGCGCCTTAGTCATATCACCTTTACATCTTTCAAGTTTTTCTTGTAAATCATTTGCTTGTTCCATCAATCCTGGATACTCAGCAAGAGCAGTAAGATCTCCATCGGCTGCTTTTTTGATATATTTTATATACTTTGTTACATACTTGTCATAAGATTCAAGCATTTCGTCAACATCAATAGAGTTAGCGAAATCTGCATCTTCATCCATGTCTTCATCATCTTCTGATGAAGATTCTTCCATAACATCAATAGGAATGTCATCCAAGGATATCTCAGATATATCGGTTCCAGCCTCAGATAGTCCAAAAGCCATTTTCTTTCCTTTAATATCTGTAAATACCCCCTTGAAGACTCCACTTTCGAACTTACCTTCGAAGGATCCAGTATTGTTCCCTTTATCAAATTCTTCAATCGTAAGAATTCCATCTTTATTTGTTCCTGATAGAGTTAACAAAGCGTTCGGTCCAAACCTTTCATAATAGTATGAACCCTTAACTGTTTCTCCTTCTATTATGAGGTGCATAGTTACAGGGTATTTGTCTACAGAACCTTGTAATTCAAAAGTACCTTCCAATGCTTTTTTCTTCTCTCCTAATTTGATACTAAGCTCATTCAAAGCTTCTAACATTTTTGCAGCTTTACGTTCGTGTTGACTTGCATAATTCAAAATCGTATGATAAGAAGATGACAAGGAGCTAAGCTCTTTTGTCTCAAGTGGTTCCGGAAGATTGGAAATAGCCGTCTCCAGTCTTTCGGCAGCTTCATTCCATGCTGTTTCATCCCAATCATCAGCATTATTTTCCACATCTTTGCTTAATGCCTCGATGGCAGCAACCGGATCTTTTTCTTCTGTTTTTTTCGATGAACAAGAACTTTGTAGAATTAAAATAGCCAAAAGGCTTAACAAAAATAATTTCTTCATATTTTTAATTTTAATGTTATTTAGTTTGTAATTAAAAAATCAGTAATCTTCATTATGGCTAATTCTTTCCAGATACTCACCAACAATACCGACGGGATCGCTGGCATTCACCAAACCCCATCCTGCCGAAGAGTCTTCGCCTGAATTGTAAAGCAGTTTTCCTGCTTTACTATAACATAGGACTTGTCTGACCATCACATAATTATAGTCTTTATCATACTTTGCTTTGGTTTTGGTCGTATGAACTAAAGTTCGTGAACCTATCATATCAGCGAAGTACTGTTGCCATGCCTCTGCGTAGTAGACAGCTTTTACCCATACAACATGGTTTCCACTTTTATCAGTTTTCATGTTATCATTATAGTAAATGGCAACAGCGTCGTCCTCACTCACTTTAACCCATTTCTCTGGGACAGCCTTCTTCTGTTGAGCGAAGCTAGAGTTCACTACTATAATCGACAACAGAAAGGTCAATACAATGAACTTTATTGATATTATTTCCTTCATGTAGCACCATGCATTTAAACTTATCAAAACATATACAATCAACTCTTATCTTCTTTTGGGTACAGGTTTCTTAGCCTGAGTACTTACTTTTGTCAATGTGGTTTTATGGGAGACGCCATAAGCAGCATAAGATGCTTTCACCTGTCCATCTGAAAACTCAAGATTTGAGAAATAATTATTATTCGCCCAACCAATATAATTTAGGTTTCCGCTTGCTTGTCGAATGAGGTGGAAAAGTATATCATACTTATCATCTCCACGAGCATTCAATATATTCACTATATTTTTATGTTCATAATGATTGCAAGTACATGAAGCCTTTATATTTTGAAAACGATCATAACCAGATATCTCAATGTCGTTTTCTTTATTAACACACCATTTTCCTGTTACGTCAAATTTAATAGTTATATCACTAGAAATTTCGGGATAAGCATATGTGTGTGTAGCTTTGAATGTACCGTCTGACCTAAAGGTATAAATTGATGTGATACCGTCATAAACAACCATTTTCCATGTTCCAAGAATCTTTTTAGATATTTCAGCGGCATAATCTTTATATGGTCGATCTCCTATAGCCTTATTAAGATCATTAAGTTCGAGCTCAGCTCCTTTTCGTTCATAACCGCCTTCCTCTCGAATGAAATATTGTAGTGCAGATTCATTGGCAAGGATTTTTTCTAAATATAAACGAGATTTTTTAAGATTTTTAGGGCCTACATACCTTGCTGTACCCTCCGAAGTTTGTGGATATCTATAACTATTGTTGATGTTGTTGGATCCAACCAAATAGTTCTTTTGAAGATATAATAAAGCATCAATAGCTTCCTTACCAGTACCTTCGGCAACATTCTCTGCGTATTTTAACGCCAATTTGTCGAGCTGTTCATTAGGCTTATTGTTGAAAATAAGTTGTTTCCATAATATTATCTGTGCGGGTGTGTAACCACCTTCTGCAGATTCTATCAGAAGTTTAAATCCCGAAGCATACAATTGTTGATAATCATCATCACTCCAACCAGGGAGGTTCTTTGTTGAACGTATTTTAATAGCAGCAAGATACTTGCCCTCTGACGTCGTTGTATCCATATCTAGAACAAACTTTTCCTTTATAAGACGATATCCCTGTTGTTCACGATATGATGGATTGTCAGATAATTCATTTATATTAACCAACAAAAAATTATTATTTAATACATATGAAGCAGTATTACCATTTCTAGTTACTCTTATTCTGCCTGATTCCAAATCGCACCCCACAGATTTTGGCCTTCTTATAACAGATAAAGTATTGTCAGGAGTGACACTATACTCACAAAATTTGCAATCTTTAATTATTCCGTCTATCATCGTATAGGTAACAGACTTACCATCATCAGAAACGCTGTATTCTACTGTGCCTTTAAAAACAAAAGCATTAATCCATAGTGGACCATTGTATCTACCTAACACAAGCTTTGCCTCTGTCACTGTCCCATTCTCAAAAACACCTTCGAGAATATCTTTATTTGTTACAACTTTTGTTTTCCCTCCAATATTATCGGTTACTTCATAATCTGTAACAAGTTTACCTTTTCCATGAGGAATATTATCAGGGCTAACACTACCTTTATAGTATACATTCTTTCCATATCGAATCTGCCCATCTGCAAATGCAACAGAACTAAATCCAATAAACATTATTAAAAATAAAGAAATTTTTTTTCTTTGAAACATTTGAAATTTCATAATACTTATCTAATTTAATGTTAATCATACTTTTTTAACTCCTGCAATTATTCGAACGACTGCGAGATGAACGACCAGCAAACATACTGTCACCACCACGTACCATGGCATCTTAACGCCGAAACTGGAAAAGCAGAAATTGGAAATCAGCATCACGACAAACATCATGATGCTCCAAACCTTGAGGTTAACAGCTACTTTACCATTCTTCATCTGACAGCCCATAGCCACACCAAGAGTTAATACCACCGAGACAACAGTGCCTAAAGCCACATACACATCTACATCAGAATTCTCAACAAAGGCTATGTCATAAGCCAGCCATGCCATTGCGGCTGCCACGATTAGTGACAGTATCGCTGGAAACCAAGATATCCTCATATGCTTAAAGGCGGTGGAGTTAAAGCAATGACTTTCAATATGGCAGGAATCTGTTCAATCGGTTGCCATGAAACCATCCCTGGCACCCATCCAAGCGAATCTTTTGTGACTTGCTTATGGGAGATCATCTGAGAGAGTTCGCTATCGTTAAGTGGTCCCACTTGTTGACCGTCGATAGCCACATAATATGTCTGAGGCATAGGCTTCGGCATCGATTGGATGGAACCAGGTACATACATTGACTGCATGTGCTGGTTCATCATTCCAACCATCTGCTGAGCAATCCCCATACCGAGACCAAACTCTATGAGTCTGTCTACGGAGAAAAAGCTCTGTTCGTCCATACTGATTCTTTTACTTAATGTGTCACTTATTGTTTGGCATACTCTATGGCATTGGGGGTGGCGGTGGCGGTGTTCCGGCGGGTTGACCGAAGAACGGTGCCAATTCGCTGACCGACCCAGCCAACTGCCATTGCGCCATACCTTGTTTCCAGACATAAGTCTGAGGTGTCAGCTGACCGTTCTGCGTCATTTGTTGCAACTGCTGCATATTGAACGGCCCAGTCTGGGCGCCATTCACAGATACGAAATACTGAACATTCGGTATCGGAGGAGGCGTTTGCATTGCCCCTTGCATCTGCTGGCCCATGTTCTGCATCATGCCAGCCATTTGTTGTCCCATGGCACCGCCCATCATCATGCCGGTCATCATGCCAGCTGGATTCATGCCACCGCCGGCATTGGCACCCATCTCCATGTTTCCCATCTGACCAAGATTCTGAGCACCAGTCTTCAACACCTCTGTCTGCTGGTCAAGTGCATGAGCCCCCATGAAGTTGGACTCCGTCTGCAGGCGTTGTGCACGTTGTGCCTCTTCGCGCTGAATGCGGAGTGTCTCTTCCATATTAGCGGCATTGATACGCTGAGTATCCTTGAGGTTCTGGATATTCACTTCCGTTTGGGCATTCATAGACCTTGCGGTGTTGCCCGCAGTAAGCTGTCGAAGTTCTTTATAATATGGACTATCCTTGTCTATCTCCAATGCGGATATATCCAACCCTTTTAGGTTGACCCCAAAGTCGTTTTCAATGCGTGGTTTCAAATACGCCTCCACCTTACTATTAATGTTAAGTATCTGTCGCTCCATTTGTACAACTGGAATACCCATATTCTGAGGTATACTCATCACGACGCCTTTCACATATTTCTGAAGTGCGGCCTTGATTTGTTTCAGGAACTGGTCATGGTCGAAATTGATGAGGCGATTCAATTTGATAAACCCACGGTAGTCTGAGATATTGAAAGTAATAGTTCCACGGACAGCTAAAGGCACTCCATGGTCAGGCAGACGGGGATCGAAAACATCGAAGTATGGCACAGCGAAACGAAGCTGGTTGTTACCGGCTAAATTGATATAATACACTTCGGCCTGAAACGGAGCATTGCCACCGAAGGCCATGCCGACGATACTGGCCAGTACAGGGAAGTTTGCCGTCTTGATAGTTTCGTCGTAGGGGCCTTCAATGAAGTCCTGCATCTGCCCGTTTGCGCCTTTGTACACAAAGACTGCCACCTCGCCATCCTTCACCCGGAGGCTACTACCGTAGCGGATGCTATTTTCTCTACTCGTGGTATTTACGCCCTGACCTTCTGGACGCCATTTCCACACTATATACTCTTCTTCGTCGCAACGGATGACGTTCATCATACCGCCACTCTTGCCTTTACCGAATAGTCCCATAATTATTTTATTAATGCCAACAAACCTGCATAAGTAAGATTAACCACCATTTTCCCCGTTTGCTCAGCCATACCACTTGCAAATGATTTGAGCAGATCACTTAAACTCCTACTTTGTTTTCCTATTTTTCTGTTAGCTCCTTCATAGAGAAGATTCCATTCTTTATCAGGCCATAGTTCTTTTTGGAGATACTCAAGGTCATTCGCATCCATTGACACTATTTCTGAATTAAAAGAAGTATCAGAAAAACGACCACCCTTTTTGAGGACAGAATCCAAAAACTTCCTTAATTGTATGTCTTCTACAATAAAAAGTACACAAGATCCGTCTTTCTTCAATACAGACTTTGAAAGCAACTTCTCAAAAGCATCAATGTAACGTTGGGGGTCATTTGGTGAACCATATTTTAATTCTGCTTCATACCTTAGCCTCTTGACTTTAGACTCCGGAATACGGATATCTACACTAATGTCGTAATTGCTTTTACCGACAAGTTGATTCTGTAACAGATAATAGAATATCCACACCTCGAAGTCATTTTTATTCATAGATCCAAAACCTCTCTTTAGGTATTGGCCTATCACATTCGCAAGATTACTCATATTCAAAAAATATTATTTGATTCTAATTTTCAATTGTTTACCATATTGCTCTATTTCTTCCATCAACCCCTTATCATCCCTCATTGAAAAGCGTGCTTTCAATATTACCTGTTCACATTTCGCTCTCCATGCCTTAGAAAGGGGATCAGAAATAAGTGCTAATGGAGTTGCCATTGTGATAAACTCTAAAATGTCTTCTTTGGTTGTGGGAACAGGAAAATTTTTGATAGTTGAAAATTTCTTCCTAATGGGATCCTCGGAGGGAAGAAATGCTTGTTTAAAACCTGTAGGCATCCTATCAATAGCTTCCAGTTTTGACGCCAACAAAGTAAAACTGGATACGGTTCCGACATTTCTAAACTCGTATCCACAATCAGAGCAACGAGTTATAAACGTTTCTACTATCGCTCCACAACTCGGACATTTTCGAACATCTCCATATTTATCGGATTGGGGAGCTGCAGCATGAGCAACAGGAGATGGTGCTTCCATAGCTTTCTGTTTTTCATAGAGTCGGGCATCAAGAACCATCTCAAATTCATCCAAGTCTATACCATTTGCTTCCGCCTTTTTGAATAGCACTTGCTTTTCTTTTTCCGTCAGTTCTCCATCTGCCAAAGCCATCTCAATAAGATGTTCCATGTAATCTCCATAAATAGCATTCTTTTGAGCAGAACTAGTTTCTGGAGGTGTTGGAGGACTCATCTGTGAATAGTTCTGATAGTCGGCTGATTCAGAAAAACGCTCAGACGGTTGAGAAGCATTAGCCCCCTGATTGTTATTAAACTCGCTTAAAGCATCTGCCCCCTGTTGCAGGATATTCATTCCCTGCTGTTTTAATTTATCAAATAATCCCATAGTTTTGTTTTTTATTAGTGTTTATACTATTAATAATGTAATTATTGTTTAGGTAATGTTTTTTTGCCGAAACGAGTTCTTATAGAATCTCTTCAATGGAATACACATTTGGTATAGACTTTTACCGTCACACCTGAAATGTGTTGTGGATAAACCATATTTAACCATTTCGGGTGCAAATATAAACATTATTCCTCATACGACCTACGAAAAGTTCATCCAGAGTTCATCCACTATGTGTACGCAGGTATTACACCGATGAACTCAAGAAATATTATCCTGATTTTAAGTAGCCAATCATTACTGCATTCTAAAGAGAATGGCAGCTAAAAGCCGAGAGAATGTCATTGATTTTAAGGATTCTTTCTATCATGGGGTATCATGCTTTTTAATGCTATTCCACACCGTATATTTCTTTAAAATCGGGAGTGTCACTCCATATATTCTTATAAAATCAGGAACGCTACTCCGTATTTTTACGGCACAAAGATACATCCTTTTTTTGAAAACCGTATCATATCGAACCGTTTTTTTTACTTTTTTAAAGAAATACTGATGCCGCAAGCGGCTTTTCTTTTTTTCAACATGCGCTCGGCTCTGCCGCTTTTACAAAGCGTAGCGACTAAAAGAATAATCATGAATATACACGAATGGTCATTAATAATTTTTGAGTAATTAATGGGTAATTCACGGCAATTCGTGTTTTTCTTTTCTCAACACGAATGATCATAAATGCCCATGAATTTTTCATAAATTATTTTTTTCGTATTCGTGTGTATTCATGTGTATTCATGTTTTTTCTTTCTCAACACGAATGACCAGAAATATACACGAATGGTCATTAATAATTTTTGAGTAATTCACGGGTAATTTGCGGCAATTCGTGTTAAAATAATATTTTGTGTGTTCGTGTGTATTCGTGTGCATTCGTGTTTCGTTTCCACGACAAGCATGGGAATAATATCATTTTTTGATAATTATTTTTTGATAATTACAACAAAAGCATTATCTTTGCACAAATTTGCTGAAGAGATATGATAGACAACCCCTTTGTAACTAACGGCTATGCTGGTCCGGAGTACTTCTGTGACCGGGTAGAGGAAACGGCGATGCTCTCCAACCTGCTGACCAATGGCAACAATATCGCCTTGATGTCACCGCGCCGCGTCGGCAAGACAGACCTGATAAAACACTGTTTTCAACAGGAAGGGCTCAAAGACGCATACTATTGTTTCCTTATTGACATCTATGCCACCGATTCGTTTCGCGACTTCGTGAGTATGTTTGGGAAATCTATCCTTGAAGCCCTGAAGCCGAAAGGCAGGAAGGTGTGGGAGGGCTTTTTAAACACGCTGTTGTCTATCCGTTCGGAAATATCCTTCGACATCAACGGCAATCCCCAGTGGGGACTGGGTGTCGGGGCGATGGTCCCCCCGCAAACGACGCTCGACGAGATTTTCAGCTATCTGCGGAAGGCGGACAAACATTGCTTTGTGGCTATCGACGAGTTTCAGCAGATACTCAACTATCATGACGACCGGAATGTTGAGGCTGCCCTGCGTACGCTGATCCAGCAATGCCCGAACGCCAACTTTGTCTTTGCCGGTTCACAGCGCCACCTGATGAGTGAGATGTTCCTTTCGCCTTCACGACCTTTCTATCAGTCGGTGGTGCCCATGAGTCTTGGTTCTATCCCACTGGATCGCTATTGGGCCTTCGCAGAACCGCAGTTCACGAAGAATGGCGGCAGACGGATAGCCTATGAGGTGGTAGCGTCAGTCTACCAGCGTTTCGATGGGGTGACGGCCTACGTTCAGCGCATGATGAACATGCTGTATATGCTGACGCCGAAAGGCGAGACGTGCACGATGGACATGATAGACAGGGCCATTGACACTTATCTGCAGTTGTCTTCGGCATATTATAGTGAGCTGCTGCGCCAGATGCCCGAGAAACAGCGCAACGTGTTTCTGGCCATTGCTGCTGAAGGACAGGTGAAAGGTATTTCGGGAGGCAAGTTTGTCCGCAAGTACAATCTTCCCTCAACCAGTTCGGTGGTCTCTGCCGTGAAGGGACTGCTGGAAAAGGATTTCGTCACTCAGAACGATAATGTCTACAGCGTATACGACCGATTCTTCCAGTTATGGTTGGACACGAGGAGTTAGGACAGACCGATGATGCAACACGAATTTTTATTAATAATTCTTGAGTAATTAATGGGTAATTCACGGCAATTCGTGTTTGTCTTTTCTCAACATGAATTATCATGAATGACCCACGAATTTTCATAAATATTATTTTTTCGTATTCGTGTATATTCATGTGTATTCGTGTTTTTTCTCAACATGCGCTCGGCTCTGCCGCTTTTACAAAGCGTAGCGACTAAAAGAATAATCAGAAATACACATGAATAATCATAAATAGTTTATGAGTAATTCATGGATAATTCGTGGCAATTCGTGTTTAAGTTTTTCTCAACATAAATTATCATAAATGACCCACGAATTTTTCATAAATTTATTTTTTCGTATTCGTGTATATTCATGTGTATTCATGTTTTTTCTTTCTCAACACGAATGACCAGAAATACACACGAATTTTTCATGAATAATTTTTGAGTAATTCACGGGTAATTCGTGGCAATTCGTGTTAGAATAATATTTTGTGTGTTCGTGTGTATTTGTGTGCATTCGCGTTCGGAAAAGCTACGGGTATACTCATAGGCGTCATGCTTCAGAAGATGTCACCGCGCCAAAGCATCTTCAGAAAGTCAAGGACGAAAATCAATTCCGTGTCGCCGGACTTGCGGATGATGGGATCAAGAGAAACGAGAATCAACCGGCAGTCAGGGTGTTCCTCTTTGAAGGCTTTGAGCCCTTTCTTGTGTTTCGTCTCCACATGTTCCGAGGACTTTATCTCAATGGCCACCTTGGCGTCACCGATGACGGCGTCCACCTCTTTTTGGTCGTAAGTGTGCCAATAGGATATCGTCTCCCGTTTGTCGTTGTAACCTTTATAGGCAATGATTTCCTGCATCACGAGGTGCTCGAAGGCATGTCCGTAATCATCGGTACCCCGATGCAGAGAGTTGCGCCCCATCAGGTAGTTGGCTATCCCGACATCAAAATAGTAGAACCGTGGAGCCTGCATGACCTTCCGCTTGATTTCTTTCCTGAAGGCAGGTACCTCATATCCGATGAGTGTGTCATAAAGGATTTGAAAATACGACTTGACGGTCTTGGCCGAAACGCCGCAGTCGGAGGCGATGTTGGAGTAGTTGAGCATTTCTCCGTCGGAGATGGCGGCCACCTCCATGAAGCGTTCGAAGGCATCGAGTTCCCTCACCTCACCTTCTTCCCTTATTTCCTCATCTAAATACACTTTCACGTAGCCGGACAAACGCTTCGTGGCATTCTCTACCATATAGTGGCGGGGAATCATACCGTTCTGGACAGCACGGTCGATCTGAAAGTCGGTCACTTCGGGCCATACCAGAGGATAGAGTGTTTCGGGTATCGCTCTTCCGCCAAGTGTGTTAGCCCCCGAGCGCTTGAGTTTCCTGGCACTGGAACCGCTGAGAATGAAGAACAGTCCCTTGTCCACCATCAAGGAATGCACCACGTCCAACAGTTCGGGAACTTTTTGTATTTCATCAACGATGACGAGCGTACCGGCAGGCTTGTCCTGTAAAGCCTCCCAAAGGGAGTTGGGGTTCAACTTAAAGGCTTTTCTCACTCCCGGATTGAGCAAATCGTAGTAGATTGCTTCTTTAAAGCGCTCCTTCAGCAGTGTGGACTTCCCCGTCTGGCGGGCACCAAACAAGAACATCCCTTCATCCAACTTGCTCTCTATATCAAATATTCTCTTGTACATAAATCGATAAATTTTGGGAGCACGCTCCCGAATTTTATGGGAAAATCGGGAGTACGGTCACGATTATTACTACTTTTCATTGTGCAAAGATATAGTTTTATTATGGAAAAAGCAAGCGAATCGCCGTTCACAGTCAAGACTTTAGATATATTTAACAGTTAATCACCATCACTTTTTTCTTTTCAACATAAATAATCAGAAATATACACGCGCTCGGCTCTGCCGCTTTTACAAAGCGTAGCGACTAAAAGAATGGTCAATAATAATTTTTGAGTAATTCACGGGTAATTTGCGGCAATTCGTGTTTATCTTTTAAACATAAATTATCATGAATGGTCCACGAATTTTTCATAAATATTATTTTTTCGTATTCGTGTGTATTCATGTGCATTCGTGTTTTTTCTTTTTTTCAACATGAATAATCAGAAATATACACGAATAATCATGAATAATTTTTGAGTAATTCACGGGTAATTCACGGCAATTCGTGTTTTTCTTTTCAACATAAATTATCATAAATGACCCACGAATTATCATTAATTTTTTTTCAACACGAATGAGCATAAATAAACACGAATAAACATAAATAATTTTTTTCAACACGAATAATCATGAATGACCCACGAATTTTTCATAAATTTATTTTTTCGTATTCGTGTGTATTCATGTGTATTCGTGTTTTTTCTCAACATGAATAATCAGAAATACACATGAATAATCATTAATAATTCTTGAGTAATTAATGGGTAATTCACGGCAATTCGTGTTAAAATAATATTTTGTGTATTCGTGTTTAGTTTTTCAGCACGGATTTTCATCCAAAGTTCATCCATCATAAAAGAGAAGGGCAAAAAGTTTGGCGGTTTATGAAAAAAGATGTACCTTTGCCCGCAAATCAAACTATTGGACTATGAGCGACAGACTGATTTGCAAGGAGATTGAGCGGCAGACGGGCAGAAGCATGACGACGGCCAAAGACTTCGACTGGCTGGCCGTCCAGATCAATGAACGGCTGAACGCCTCGTTAGGTGTCAACACGCTGAAGCGCGCATGGGGCTTCAACGGCTATGAGGGGACGGCACCCCAGAAGAGCACACTCGACATCCTGGCACGTTTTGCGGGATACCCCAACCACGAGGTGTTCGAGGCCAACGTGAGCGACATCTCGTCGGATCCCATCAAGAGCCACCATCTCTACACACGGCAGTTGGCGGAAGGACTGGCCATCGACTGCAAGTGGATGCCCGACAGGGAGTGCACGTTCCAGCATCTTGGCAACTGCAAGTTTGTCGTGACGAAGGTGAAGAACTCGAAGCTCTCGGTAGGCGACACCTTCGAGTGTGAGATATTCGTAGAGAACGAGCCGCTCTATCTGACCAACCTCGTGCACGAGGGCCATCCGCCCATGAGCTATATCGCCGGCAAGCAGCAGGGGGTAAGATTCTGTGTGGTAGAAGACTGAGACGGGGGAAAAAGCGGCATAACGAATGTTTGTGCCATAAAGACTAAGAACAAGACTTTGCAAACATGACGGAACAGGGATCTTTCAGCGGTTTTGTGATAGGCGCCATCGAGAAGCGCTCGCTTGTCTTCACCGACTTCGAGCTCATCAGGGAGACGCCCGTCAACGTCATCTACCGAGCTAAGCGCGACGGCCAATGGTGGATACTGAAAGGCCTGGCACCGGACAAGGTGGGCATCCCCTTCTTCGACGGGATGCTTTGGAAAGAAAGCCAGATACTGTTGGAGGTGCAGCAGCCCGGACATCCCGCCATCGTGAAGACCATTGGGATGGAAATGGTCAAGAGCGATGTGCTCGACAGGTATGAGGGACATCAGGCACAGTTCATCATCATGGAACAGATTGTAGGCAAGACGCTGCGCGAACTGCTTGACGAGAAGATACGCAGGAAAGAACGCCGAAGATATGCCCTCGAGCTGGTAGACGCCTTGAGCTACCTGCACAGTATCAATGTGGTGCACCGCGACCTGAAGCCTTCGAACATCATGGTGACGAAAAACGGACAGACGCTGAAGCTCATCGACTTCGGTCTGTCGGACACCGACTACTTCTCCGTCCTGAAACAGCCTGCCGGCACCGAGGGATATATCTCGCCCGAACAGCGAGAAGGCATGGAGGCCGATGTTCGCAACGACATCTACTCGCTGGGCGTCATCCTGAGAGAAATGGACCTCGGACCGATGGTGCGACGCATCGCCGACCGATGCACGAAGCCCCGACAGCAACGCTATCAGAACATGGGTGAGGTGACGGAAGCCTTCGAACGCCTCAGAAACCTGCGCAACACCATTGCCTCATGGCTGCTCGTCGCACTGTTGGCACTGATGGCCATCGGCGGTGCCTTCTGGTATTGGTACACCCACCGCCCACTGGTGCAGACCTTCCACGACATGCGTGCATGGGAGTATACCGAAGAGGAATGCTTCCGCGTGGAGAGCGACGGAGTGAGGAACACCGTCCACTTCACCGGCGGACCGCAGATAGAGCCTGCCCACTGTCCCCTCAACGTGGTGAAAGGCCGACGGTATAGGATAACGGTAGACTACAGCGGTCCGGCCTACGAGCCGCAAAAGGCGGGCGACTGCTCCTTCATGATCATGGTGCGCGAGAATGTCCCCCGCCGCGTGCGCAACAACAGCGGCGTGATGTCGTCGCATACCATCCCCGTGGAGGGAGCGAAGCACAAAACGCTGAGCGTCGACTTCACGGCCACCGACAACCAGATGTACATACGCATCAACTTCGGATGGGTCAGGGACAGCATCCCCTACACCTTCCACTTCGACAACTGGAAGCTCGAAGAGCTGCCCGACATCGACGGTGCCGAAGTGGACTACCGCCACACCATCACCCTGCAGCACGAGGTGACGGGACTGTACATGCGCAACAACGGCTTAGGAATGGCCAGCCTCGGCAAAGACACCATGAGCATCGACATGACACCCTGCGGAAAGGGATACATCATCGACACACACGAATACGACCCCGGCGACGGCGTGGAAGAACGCTACCTGAACTACCACGATGTGGAACAGACCATCTTCGCTGTGGGCGACGTTGCCCAGGCCTGGTATTTCATACGTCAGCCCGACGGCTGCTATGCGCTGCAGAACGACTCCTATCTTTTCGCCACCTACAACGGGAAGGACTCCGTGCTGCAGATGATGCCCCTCGACAAGAACAGTCGCAACACCCACTGGAAGATTGTCAAGAGAAGCGAGAAGAAGCCCGTCGAAGACAACTATTATATAGGTACAGGAAGAGGTACCTAACGACGCTACCCGCGACCTGTTTACAAATGTAATGATAACGTAACAGCGATTGCTTTGACGGGCGATTGTTTCATCTTACCTTTGCACACGAAAAACTGAAATTAGTAAAAGTAAGATGGAAACAAATCAAAGCTATGTGATGGTAGCACTCCAGCTGCTCGGCTCGCTGGGACTGCTCATCTACGGTATGCGCATGATGAGTGAGGCGTTGCAGAAGATGGCAGGCCCGCAACTGAGACACATCCTGGCACGGATGACGACCAACCGACTGACAGGAATGCTGACCGGAACCCTCGTGACCTGTGCCGTACAGTCGTCGTCGGCCACGACGGTGATGACCGTATCGTTCGTCTCGGCAGGCCTGCTGACATTGGCGCAGGCCATCTCGGTCATCATGGGAGCCAACATCGGCACGACGCTGACGGCGTGGATTATGTCGCTGGGCTATAACGTCGACCTGACCAGCGTGGTCTATCCTGCCTTCCTCGTCGGTATGGTGCTCATCTACAAGAAGCGTCACCGCTATGTCGGCGACTTCCTCTTCGGAACAGCCTTTCTGTTCCTCTCGTTGGTGATGCTGAGCAGCGCCGGAAAGGCGATGGACCTGGAACACAACAAAGAGGTGATAGCCTTCTTCGCCTCGTTCGACACATCGAGCCACTTCACCATCCTGGCCTTCCTGGCCATCGGAACGCTGATAACGTGCATCGTGCAGTCGTCGGCTGCCGTTATGGCCATCACCATCCTGCTCTGTTCTACAGGCGTACTACCTATCTACTTGGGTATCGCCCTGGTGATGGGCGAGAACATCGGCACGACAGCCACTGCCAACCTCGTTGCCTTGGGAGCCAACACGCAGGCTCGCCGGGCTGCATTGGCTCACCTGCTGTTCAATGTCTTCGGCGTCATCTGGGTGCTCATCGTTTTCTATCCGTTTGTCAACATGGTATGCAAACTTGTAGGATACAACCCTGCTGCCGGCGGACAAACGCAGCTGTTGCCCGTAGTGCTGGCCATGTTCCATACCTGCTTCAACGTCATCAATACGGCCATTCTGATTTGGTTCGTACCGCAGATGGAGCGCGCCGTCTGCTGGTTGCTGCCTACAAAGGGAGAGGGGAAAGAGGAAGAGTTCCGGCTGCAGTATATTCAGTCGAACCTTGTGCAGACGCCCGAAATTGCCGTCTTGCAGGCACAGAAGGAGACAGCTGCCTTCGGTCTTCGTGTGGGACGGATGTTCGGCATGGTGCGACAGCTGTTCGACGATGCCGACGGGAAGCAGTTTGAAGAGCAGTTCAGCAAGATAGAGCACGAGGAAGACCTGACCGACCGGATGGAGATAGAGATAGCCCGCTACTTAGAGCAGGTGAGCGACGACCATCTGAGCAACGAGACGAAACAGAAGATTCGCCAGATGATGCGTGAGATCAGCGAACTGGAATCGATCGGCGACGCCTGTTACAAGATGGCACGGACGCTGAGCCGCAAAGGAGAGTCGGGCAAGCAGTTTACCGACCACCAGAACGCGCAGCTTCAGTCGATGATGTCGCTCTGCGACGAGGCGCTCACACAGATGAACACCGTGATGCATGGTCACCGCAGCGAGCATGATATCCGCGAGAGCTACCGCATAGAGAACCGAATCAACGAACTGCGCGTACGGCTCAAGACCGAGAACGTAGAGTCGGTGAACAACCATGAATACGACTATTCTGTCGGTACGTTCTACATCGACATGGTGAACGAACTGGAGAAATTGGGCGACTATGTTGTCAATGTTGTGGAGGCTCGATTTGGCAAATAAAAATTTTTTTGTTACCTTTGCAGCGCAATATGGAAAAGAAAAGGATATTAGTGGTTGACGACGAGCAGGACTTGTGCGACATTTTGCTCTTCAACCTCCAGATCATGGGCTTTCAGGCAGAGGCAGCCTATTCGGCAGAAGAGGCGCTCGGGAAGATCATGACACCGAAAAAGGAAAGAGGTGAGGGAACGCCTTCACCCGAACCTTACGACCTGATGCTGCTTGACGTGATGATGCCGGGCATGTCGGGATTCGAGCTGGCTGCAAAGTTGAAAGCCGACGAACAGACACGCCACATCCCCATCATCTTCCTCACGGCCAAGGACACGGAGGACGATCTGCTGCAAGGCTTCTCGCTGGGTGCCGACGACTATGTAAAGAAGCCCTTCTCCATCCGCGAGGTGATAGCACGGGTGAATGTCGTTATCAACAGAAACGCCCCCCACGCTGACCTAAAGGAGGAGAACCTGCGCCATGAAGGATTGGTCATAGAAGACGGCAGCAAGACAACCACTGTCGACGGCACGTCGGTTGCTCTCACACGGACGGAGTTCGAACTGCTGCGGCTGCTGATGAAAGAACGAGGAAAGGTGTTCAGCCGCCGACAGTTGCTCGACTTGATATGGCCGAGCAATGTCGTTGTCATCGAACGCACCGTCGACGTGAACATCGCCCGACTGCGCAAGAAGCTGGGGCGCTATGCCGCCTGTCTGGTGTCGCGTACAGGGTTCGGCTATTCGTTTGAACCGACTGACGAACTGAAATAAAAAAAGGACTGGGCAAGAATGAAGAAAAAGCTCTCGGAAGGACGCAAGATGTGGATGAGCGTGATGGCCATTTTCTTGATCTACGCCACCATCTTCATCTTGTTTGAAGACTACGACCGAAAGTTTATCATGCCGTTCGAAGAGGTGAGCGACTGGCATCTGCTGCTCTTCTCGCTCGTTGTCATGGCAGGACTCGGCTTCCTGCTGTTCCGCTATTCCAAACGGATGGACGAACGCATCAGCCGCGAGCAGGCTGAGAAGGAGAACCGCATGCGCCGCGAACTGACGCAGAACATTGCGCACGAGCTGAAGACGCCCGTTGCCAGCATTCTGGGGTTCACGGAAACCATCTTAGACAACCCTGACATCACGGAAGAGGTGAAGAAACAGTTTGTCAGCAGAACGCATGCCCAGGCCAAACGGCTGTCTACGCTGCTGCAGGACATCTCGACACTCAACCGCATGGACTACGCTCGCGACCTGATTTCAACGGAACGTGTGAATGTTTCTGTCTTGTTTGCCGATATCGTGCAAGAGACATCCATCGCTCTGGAACGACGGCAGATGTCGCTGCAAAACTGCCTTCCGCAAGACATCATCATACAGGGTAACCATTCGCTGCTGTACAGCATCTTCCGCAACTTGATGGACAATGCTGTCAACTACGCCGGACAGGGAACAACCATCGAAGTGTCGGCCACGGAAAACGCAGACTTCTGGCTATTCTCTTTCAAAGACAATGGAATGGGCATCCCGGAAGAACACCTGGCGCGAATCTTCGAGCGTTTCTACCGCATTGACAAAGGTCGCAGCCGGGAGATGGGCGGAACGGGCCTCGGACTGTCTATCGTCAAGAATGCCGTCGTGCTGCACGGAGGCAATATCACGGTACGGACGCCTGCCGACGGCGGCCTGTTATTTGAGTTTACGCTTCGGAAACGATAAGCGAGCGTAAAACAAAAAACTCACAAAAGGATTTTACTCTGCACAGGACAGAGCACGGACCACCTGCTCGATGACCTGCGGGAAGTGCTGCATCTCCAAGACGTGCTCCTTGGCGGCAATATCGTCGGGCGTGTCGTCGGGCGAGATGGGAGTGCTGAACTGGGCGATAATCTCGCCGCCGTCGCACACCTCGCTGACGTAGTGGACGGTCATACCTGTGGTTGTCTCACCGGCGGCCTTTACGGCCTCGTGCACATGATGGCCCCACATGCCTCGCCCGCCAAACTTGGGGAGCAGGGCTGGATGGAGGTTGATGATACGCCGGTCGAAACGCTGGATAAGGAAGGATGGTGCCATAAGGAGGAAGCCAGCCAGGACGATGAAGTCGATGTGATAACGGTCGAGCAGCGGCAAGAGATACTCCTCGCGGTTGAGGTCGGCCTTGCTGACGACAATGGCAGGGACATCGAGGTTGCGGGCCCGAGTCAGTGCATAGGCATCGGCACGGTTGCTGACGACAAGTGCTGTCTTGACCAGGTCAGAGCCTTGGAAATAACGGATGATGTTTTCGCAGTTGCTACCGCTTCCGGAAACAAAGATGGCGATGTTCATGGGGGTTGAGAGGTGAGAGGTGAGAGAAGATATTAATCGTCGAAGTCGAATTCGTCGTCGTAGTCGTCGAAGCCGAACATGGCAGGCTCGACGAAGTTTTCCAAAGCACGACGCTCCTTCTTTGTGGGGCGACCGGTGCCACGGGCGCGGTTGACGAAACCGCTGATGCGGCTCATCTCCAGGATTTCGTATTGCTTCGGGTCGGTAACATTCTCGTAGACTTCCGGCACCAGCTTGGCACCGACGCGCTGCTCGATGCACTTCAGCACGCGGAAGGAATAGGTGACGGGGGCTTTCTTCACGTCGATCACCTCGCCCACCTTGATGGGGCGGCTCGGCTTGACACTGACGCCGTTGATGCTCACTCGGCTGTTCTTACAGGCATCGGCGGCGATGCTCCGTGTCTTGAAGATACGGGCTGCCCAGAGCCATTTGTCTATTCTTGCTGTTTCCAAGGGAATGAAGTGTTTTGAATGAAGAATGAAGAATGAAGAATCAGGCCTTCACCTTCTTACCTTTGTTATTATATTGGTTCATGGTGATGTCGATGCCGGCGAGGACGAAGCTCTTGATTACGTCTACTGCCGTTTCGACGGCAGGCTGCAACAGCTTCTGCTCTTCCTCGGCAAAGCGCCCCAGCACATAGTCGATCTGTTGTCCGCGAGAGAACTCGTTGCCGATGCCCATCCGCAGGCGGGCGTAGTTCTGCCCGATGAGCTGCTGGATATGTCCCAGGCCGTTGTGTCCACCATTGGAGCCGTTGCCTTTCAGACGGAACGTCCCCAAAGGCAGCGACAGGTCGTCGACGACGACGAGCAGCCGGCTCTGCTCGATGTTCTCCTTCTGCATCCAGTAGCGCACGGCATTGCCGCTGAGATTCATATAGGTGGTGGGCTTCAGGAGGAAGAGCTTTCTGCCCCGCAACGATGTCTCAGCGACAAAACCATAGCGTCGGTCTTCAAAAGCAGTATTGGACGCCTCGGCAAAGGCGTCCAATACCATATAACCCGTGTTGTGGCGGGTGCCGACATATTCAGCGCCGGGGTTGCCCAGTCCCACAATCAGATATTTATCCATCTGGATGTCGTTCTTTTTCTTGAACAGGTTGAGCAGCTTACTCAGCAGCATTCTCCTCAGTCTCCTCGGCAGCAGCAGCGTTCGACTTACGGGTTGCCTTGATGGTGCAGACAACGACTTCCTTGCTCGTTGCCATCTCCAGACCTTCGTAGTGGAGGTCGCCCACCTTGATGCTCTTACCAATCTTCATGTTGGTGACATCAATGTCGAGTGTCTCAGGAATGTTCTGATAGAGAGCGGTGACATTCACCTTGCGCACGATGAGGGCCATACGTCCACCGTCGCGGACACCTTGTGCCAGACCGCAGAGCTTGACGGGCACACCAATGGTGATGGGCTTCTCTTCGTGTACCTCATAGAAGTCGGCATGCAGCAGGGCGTCGGTGACGGGATGGAATTGCAGCTCCTTCATCACAGCCGTGTGGCTCTCACCGTCGATGATGAGGTTGACAAGATAGATGTGCGGTGTGTAGACCACCTTGCGCAGCTCGTTGAACGAGCAAGCGAACGACAGAGCCTTGGGCAGGCCGTTCTCGTCCTTTGCCTCACCATAGAGGTTACAGGGAATCAAACCTTCTTTTCTCAACTGCTTGGTAGCCTTCTTACCAGTCTCGGCACGCTTCTGGCCGATAACGTTCATTTCTTTCATGATGTGTTACTCTAAATTAAGTTTGTTAATAATAATCCTTGTGCTTAATTCGCCATCACACGTTCCGTTGGACAAAGCCAACAGGTGTATGCTTCTGAAAAAGCGGTGCAAAGGTATGGCTTTTCTGCTAATCTTGCAACATTTTTCTAAAAAAACAGCAAAAAAAAGCACGTTTTCTTGGTATTCACGCCTTTTTGCCGTATCTTTGCATCGATTTTATTGCTAAAACTCTATATATAATAAGGAGTAGAGATGATTAACAGAGAATTGATTCGTATCAAAGTGGTACAGTTGGTTTATGCCTACGAACAGAACGGCAGCACGAACATCGACAAGGCTGAAAAAGAATTGATCTTCAGTCTGTCGAAGGCATATCACCTGTACAACTACCTACTACAACTCATCGTGGCCATTACGAAGGAAGCTCGCCGCCACGTGGAAATAGGCGAAGCCAGGGCTCGACGTGAGGGCAAGACACCACCGTCGCCTAAGTTTGCCAACAACAGGTTTGTCCTTCAGTTGGAGGAAAACCACACGCTGAACGACTTTATCGAAACCCAGAAGATGACGTGGGACGACGATATTGAGTTCGTCCGGAAACTGTACGCACGCATAGAAGCCTGCGAGGCTTACCGCGACTACATGGCCTCCGCCGACGACTCTTACGAGGCCGACCGCGAGTTGTGGCGCAAGCTCTACAAGCTGCTCATCATGGACAACGACGACTTCGACTCGCTCCTCGAAGAGAAGAGCCTCTACTGGAACGACGACAAAGAGGTGGTCGACACCTTTGTGCTGAAGACCATCCGCCGCTTCGACTCTGCACAAGGAGCCGACATGGAGCTGCTGCCCGAATTCAAAGACAAGGAAGACCGCGACTTCGCCGTCAAGCTGTTCCGCACGGCCATCCTCAACGGCACGGAGTATCAGGGCTACATGGGCGTGATGTCGCAGAACTGGGACTTCAGCCGCCTGGCTTTCATGGACATGATCATCATGCAGGTGGCCATCGCCGAGATGCTCTCCTTCCCCGGCATCCCCATCAACGTCACCATCAACGAGTATGTAGAACTATCGAAGGTCTACTCCACCAGCAAGAGTGCAAGCTACATCAATGGCATGCTCGACTCCATCGCCCGCCAGCTGGCTGCCGAAGGCAAGCTGTTCAAACCACTGCCAGAGGCTAAGCGTAAGGGCTACCATACCGATGCGCCCGCCGACGACAACCTATGAGCTGGCGGCCTATAGGGACACCGGCGCAGAATCGGCTCAACAAGAATGAACGAAATATAAATTCAAACCTAAATAGAAAACATCATCTATGCAAACAACCATCTTACTGGCTGCCCAGGCAAGTGGCGGCGGCGACTGGACATTTCTGTTGATGATGGTGGCCATCTTCGCCATCATGTGGATTTTCATGATTATGCCACAACAGAAGAAACAGAAGAAGATACGCGAGTTTCAGAACTCCCTGCAGGAAGGGTCGAAGATTGTCACCGGCGGCGGCATCTACGGCACCGTCCGCCACGTCAACCTCGAAACACGCAGTGTCGATGTCGAAATTGCCAAGGGCGTCGTCATCAAGGTTGACCTCGGCTATGTCTTCAACGACGCTTCTGCATTGCAGCCGACGAAGTAAATGAGCGACGGCGGACAGCACGAGGGATTTACCACGAAAGTCAGGAACCTGCTCTTCATGGTAGTGAACAAACAGTTCCTGATATTTTTGTCCTTCCTCTTGTTGAGCGGGGCATTCTGGCTCATCTTGACCCTCAACGAAACCTACGAGCGCGAGATAGTGATGAGCATGAAGCTAGATGGCGTACCAAAGAGTGCCGTCATCACCAGCTCCACCGACGACTCATTGCGCGTCAGCATCAGAGACAAGGGCTACATGCTCCTCTCCTATCTCTATGGCAATCCGCTCAGGCCCATCACCATCCCGTTCAAGACTTTCGACAAAGGCAACGGCAAAGGTGTGGCCTCTAATTCCGACCTGCAGAAAATCATCTACCGCCAGCTCTACAAATCGTCGAAGATTGTATCCATCAAGCCAGAGCGCTATGAGTTTACATACAACAACGGCGACAACAAGAGGCTGTCAGTGAAGCTCAACGGCAATGTCGTTGCCGGACAGAGCTTCTACATCGCCAAGGTGAAGTTCTCGCCCGAACAGGTGACCGTCTATGCCACCCGCGAGAAGCTCGACAGCATCAAGTACATCCCCACAGAGATGGTGCGGCTGACCAATATCACCGACACCGTCGAGACGGATGTCAACCTGGCACGGATGATTGGCGTGAAATGTGTGCCCCCGAAGGTGAAGATGTCGGTCTATCCTGACGTGCTCACCGAGGAAACGCGTGAGGTGCCCATCACAGCCATCAACATGCCGGAAGGAAGAATACTGCGCACTTTCCCCTCGAAGGTGAAGGTGCTCTTCGTGGCTGGAGCCAGCAACGTACGCAGTATTCACCCCGAACACTTCAAGGTGGTGGTCGACTACAACGAGATAGCCAACAACCCTTCTGAAAAATGCACCCTCTACCTGAAGGCTGCGCCACACGGTGTCCGCAATGCACGGACAGAGGTCGAACAGGTAGACTACGTCATCGAAGAAAAATGAGGATAGCACTGACAGGTGGTATAGGTAGCGGCAAAAGCTATGTTTGCCGACTCTTAGAGCAACGGGGCATCAGCATCTACGACTGCGATGCTGCGGCCAAGCGGCTCTTGCGTACGTCGACGGCACTGCAGCAGAAGCTGCAAGCCCTCGTCGGAAAAGACGTCTACATTGACGGACGGCTCAACAAGGCCAAGATGACACATTTCCTGATGGCTTCCGAGGAAAACGCAAAGGCCATCAACGACACCATACACCCCGCTGTGGCTGACGACTTCCTGAAGAGCGACTACCAGTGGATGGAGTGCGCCATTCTCTTTGAAAGCGGCTTCGACCGGTTGGTCGACCGCACCATCTGTGTCACCGCACCAGAAGAGGTGCGCATCCAGCGCATCATGATGCGCGACGGCATCAGCAGGTGGAAAGCCCTTGAGTGGATGAGAAAACAATGGCCGCAAGTGGATGTCATCCTGCGTTCCGACTACTGCATCATCAACGATGGTGTGGAGGACTTAGAAGAACAGATAGACAGAATCCTCTACTTGATCAACTCATAAAAAAAGATACTATTATTCATTTAATAAAACCATTA
>Ga0310695_10004859_pt1 | contig 24199 bp, 17 predicted proteins | sample RumenRJG_04DNA_FD_203882 | JGI IMG/M metagenome (GOLD analysis project Ga0310695, IMG submission 203882) | Bovine rumen microbial communities from Lethbridge, Alberta, Canada - RJG_04 (v2) (version 2) | ecosystem: Host-associated > Mammals > Digestive system > Stomach > Rumen | place: Canada...
AGGCTTACGGTTTTAGCCTAAAGATGACGGAAAGCGAATGTGTGGCAGAACTGTTCAAGATGTATGAAAACTTGACGCAAGAAATCTAAAATGTGGTATAATGTGGTAGGATGTAAAAAAAATGGAATACAAGATAAATTTTTCTTGGGATGAAGAGGCATCTGTGTGGTAAGACTTTTGCAAAAGAAAGCACGGCCGGGATTGGAGGGGCGGCGCAGCCGTTGCGTTAGCAATGGAGCGGGTAGGGCCCCGCGGAACCCCGGAAAGCCCATAAAAAATGGCCTCCTTGCCATTTTTGAGGCCGGTTTTTCTGCGAAAACCGCGAGTTTCTACGCAAACATTGGACGCGCCGCGCTGGAAGCTTCGCTGCGTGAACCCATGGCGCTGCTTGTTTGCAAGTAAAAATGGCAAGATGTTCTTTATTTAAGCGTTTGTCCAAAAAAGAAAGTGCCGCAGAAAGAGAATAAAGAAAATTGAGCTTTAGTAGCTTTTTTGGGTCATGGCTTCAAGGTCGTCGATTACTTTTTGGAGGCGGGTAAGCTCGCGGTCCAATATGGCCTTGTAGTTCAGCTGCTCGGTTACGATGCGCTCGCGTTCGTCTTCCCAGTTCTGCAGGGAAGTGATGTAGAGGAAGTTGAACTGCGATGTGTTTGCCTTTTCCGCCCAGAGCTTTGCTTCCTGCCAATAGTAGTAGCCGGCCTGGTAGTAGGACTTGGCCTGCTTTAGGTTTCGAAGGTATTCGTCTTTCCATGGGGCGTCGTAGAAGTATGCGGCCTTTTTGTCGTATATGCGGGCCATTCTAAGGTGCTGCTCTATTAGCTTTAGGTTCAGGTGCATCTGGAAGAGGTAGCGGTATTTTTCCCACTCGCGTTCGGTTTCTACTTTTGTGAAGGCGTAGTAGGGGTTTGCAAAGTCTGCGCTTACGGCTTTTTCCAGCCAGTAGATGTTTTCAAGGCAGTCTTCCGGGAACTGCTGGTGGTGTACGTGGTAGAGCCTGTAGTAGTCTTCCTTGTACTTTACCACGTATGCGTGTGCGCTTGGGGCTGCTATGGAGAAAGCCAGCATGGCTATGGCCAGTACAAGCGCAAGTTTTGCGTGCGCAAATTTTGCGTGGGCAAATTTTGTGATTCCTGCCTTTTTGAGTAAATTTGTAATCCGCATAAGAAAATTATTTTTAGACATTATACTTATCATACTATCGGCAGATTTTTTATTTCTTGCCAGATATTTGCGCTTATTTCTTCTTTTGTTTTTTTTGCATCTATTAAGACTATTTTCATGCCTTGGTTTTTGGTTTTTTCTGAATATTCGCTTAAAACATTGTGGTATTCCTGCACGGTTCTGTTGAGGAAGTCCTCTTTTTCGTATATTTCGCGGAAGTTGCGGTCGCCCAGACGGGAAAGTGAGTCCTTGGGGGAGATTTCAAAGTAGAAGAGCAGCTGCGGTAGGGGAAAAAGGCTGTTTAATAGCCTTGGGACTTCTGGCGGGCAGTTTATTGACTGGTAGGCCAGGCTCGAAAAGAGGTAGCGGTCGCTTACTACTTTCCTGCCGGACTGGCATGCCTCTTTTATGCCGGTTACAAGGGTGTTTCCCTGGGTAAGAAGCTTTCCGTTTACGTGCTCGTTCCTGTCTGCGGCAAAGAGGTAGGCTGCGCTTTCGTTCTGCAGGGGAAAGTCTCCCTTTAGCATTTGGCGGAGGAATTTGCCGGTTGGGGCGGATGTGGGCTCTGCTGTAAAGAGGAAATCATTTGCTTCCGGCCTGTTTTTTAGCATTTCTATCTGGGTGGAGGTTCCGGCCCCGTCTATTCCTTCAAAAACAATAAAATTCTGTAATATCATAAAAAACCTTCCTTAATTTATCGCTTTTTGTTACAATTAGTTTTACCGTTAATTAAGGGAACTTTATTTCCCTCTGGCACCGATGAAGACTTGGGTTAGGAACTGTATTGGAACTGGCATATTTCTCCTCATTTTTGTGGTCATTCTGACCGCGCTGCGTCCAATCTATGTCTCCGTCACAAGGCTTGTGCGCTCCTACGAGTCCCAGGCTTTGGAGCTTTTGCGGGACAAGACAGGCCTTGGCGTAAGGTACAAGAGTCTTTCACCTTCGATTTTCAGCGGAATCCACATTCAGGGCATAGAAGTCTACGACATTGAAAGCGGTGAGCTGATTCTTACCGTAAGAAAGGCGTCCGTAAAATACAGCCTTAGCCAGCTTTTGCACAAGAATTTCAAGGGTGTCTTTACCAAAGTCCTCATAAACGACGTTGACTTTGAGTTTGACAAGGAAAAATATACACAAGTCTTGGAAAAATTAAAAGCCCTGGGCAAGGGTGGCAAGGAAGACAAGTCTGACAAGAAGGGCTTTATGGACGAAAGCCTCATCGGGGTTATCAAGATGGCGGTTTCTTTTCTTCCTGTTGACGTGCATGCCAGAAACGTTAGGGCTTCCTACAAGTCTTCCGGCAAGGAGTACACTGCTGCTATCCGCTCCCTCTCTCTAAAGAGGCAGAAGAACGGAATGTCCGTGGAAACAAACCTGGACGGCTATGCCTACGCAAAGTTTTCAAACCTTATGGCGGGGGCAAACTTTAGCATAAACGGCAACGTGCTTTCTTCTGTTGACGGTAGCTCCATGATTGTCTCGGTTGACGGCTACAGGGGGGCAGACTATACGGTGAGCAAGATGGAATTCCTTGCCCGCTATTCAAATGGACTGGCAGTAATCCGCTCTTCCCAGGGGCTTGGGAATTACGACCTTTTTGCAAGCCTCAACCTCTACAGCGGAAACCTTGAGTCAAGCTTTAGCATGAAAAAGCTTAGTCCGGCATCCATCATAAGGATTCCCATGGACAACAAGCACGTAAGCTCCTTCCTTAAGAGCGAGTATACAGCCGACCTTGAATTTAACTGCAACCTGCTCACAAAGAAATACGGCTGGAGCGGGAACGGCTCATTCGTTCTGCCGGAGGGCTACCTGCCTACCCAGGAAGACATAGCTTTTGCCGTTCACGGTGACAATTCCACTGTTTACGTGGATTCCGTAAGTGCAAGCGGAAAGACACTGGGCGTAAGGGTAAAGGGCTCCATGGAACTTTCAACCCTGCTTCCTTCCGCAGACATAAACCTTTCCCACTATACCTTCCCCAACGGGCACTCTGTTTCCGGAAACGTATATGTCCGTCCTTCCGGCAAGGGGTTGTCGGTAAGCTCTCCGGGTATAAGCTTTGGGGAAAAGACGCTTTCTTCCGTACTCATTGGTTTGCAGCCTTTCGCGGGGGGCTACAGCTTCTCCTTCTCCGCAGCGGACAACTCCCACTTGCAGGACTATTCATCCCCGGCAAAGATTGGCCTTTCGGGCAACGCTTCTTTTTCCGGCAGGAAATTCCTTAACACCAAGCTGAATGTGGACGGACTCTTTGCAGACACAATTGTTGAATATGCGGCCTTCTTCATGAATGAAAAGCAGTCAGAGACAATAAAAAGCCTTGCTCCAAAGTTCTCTTCTTACATGATGGATTCGGAGATTACGTTTTTTACGGACTTCAATTCATTTTCTTTTGCTTCGCCTTCTGTTGTTGTAAGGAACCCAGCAAGGGATGACCAGAGCGTGATTCTGGAATTTGAAGGCAACGACAGAAGCATTAAGATTTCGCGCATGGAGGCTGTTTACGGCGGCATAAACATGAACGCAACCGTGGACGCAAACATTTCAAAGGCAAAAAGGCAGATAGATTTTGCTTCTTCCATGGAAGTGAACAATATTCCCTACAACCTTTCTGGTGTGTATTCCTTTGACAGCTGGGTAAACGTAACAGGCGACTACGGTCTTGAGGCCATGGTGGACTTTAGCAACGACATCTTCGGTTCTTTCCAGGTGCAGTCTTTCCCCGTGGCACTTTCAAAGTTCATGCTTTCTCTTTCCACCTACATGCAGTTCTCCTACGGCAGCAAGACAGGGCTTCTTGTTAACATAGAGGAGCTTTCCCTTTCCGAAACAAGCGGAAACCTTCCCGTAATGCCGCGTATTTCCATGTCCGGCCAGATAGACAGCAAGGGTGCAGTCTTGAACACCGTAAGCTATACGGATGACAAATCATCCCTTGACGGAAAGGGCTACTTCCTCTGGAACATAAACGAGGGTGTGTTTGACTCTGCAAATCTTTCCATAAACATGGCTAACGCTGCAACTTTGGAGAAGCTTGGCATAGACGCAGACCTTACGAATCCTCTTGGCGGGGAACTTTCAGGGGATGCGCTAAAGAAAAACTGCTACTTCAATTCCCGCGTGGTGATTGAAAATTTTCCCCTTTTTCGCGTAATAAAGGGGCAGGGGGCAGAAGACCTTGTTACCGGAACCGTTACTGCAAGCGGTACTATAGAAAACCCCTACCTCTCTCTGGAACTTGCAAAGCTTTCCATGAAGGCTGGTGGAAACAAGCTTAAGGCCTCCGGAACACTTGCCTTTGTGGAAGGTGCCTTCAGCATCCCGGGTATGAGCGTGGACTGGGGCAGCATAAGTGCCAGGAATATAAGCGCATCCTTTGATCTTGCATCTTTTGCGGGGCAGATGGCTGTAGACCTTTCCCTTAAGGCGGCAGGAAAGAAGCTTTTTGCACCTGCGACCATAACCGTAGGAAAGCTTGGCCAAGAAGGCGATGGCGAAGATAAGCCCCTTATCCCAAGCTCCATATCCGTAAAGCTTGACATTGACAAAATGTCAGGTGACCTTCTAAAAAAATACGTCCCGATTCACCTGGAGATGGAAAAGACCCCAGAGCACCTTAGCGTAAAGTCTGACGAGTCCCTGGGCCTTTCCGCAGTTCTTCACAATTCAGGCACACTGAGCGTGTCCGTTGACGAAAAAAAGCCCCTGCACTTTACCCTTAACGGAAACATAAAGGGCAATTACCTTAACCTTGTGCTTGCAAACCTCTTTTGCGACATTCCAAAGCTGGCGGTTTTCGTGGACAATTCTATGCTTTCCGTCTACAGCGGGGTTTTGAACGGTCAGGCGGTAATTACGGGCCTTTCATCAGACCCCAACATAGACGGTTCCATAGTATTCTCCAACCTTGACTTTATACTGCCAATGTTCGTAGATAACCACATTACGGCAGAACAGATGCTTGTTACAATGGTTCAGAACAAAATAGACGTTAGCGACACCCTCTTTAGGATAAAGGACGGTGTTATGCAGCTGGGAGTGTCTGTAATTCTGGACAGGCTAAGCTTGGATTCCCTGGACATTGCTGTTGCCACGGAAAAGGACGGAATTCCTGTAAACATAAAGCTGCCCCTCGTAACCCTAAAGGGCCGCACGGCTGTAGACACCCACATCCTCTACGGAGACAACTCCTTTAACCTGCAGGGCTCTGTTGCGCTTGAAAATTCAGAGATAACCGTTATGGAAGACTTGGGAAGCCAGGGCCTTGCAATCATTACCGGCAAGAAGGGCGATGAAAAGGAGAAGGAAAAAGAGAATGAAAAAATAGAGGAAGCTGAATCAGACTCTTCTGGGTTGGGCGGAAAGCTAAAGATGAACATAGACTTGAACCTGCTCATTGGCCAGAAGGTAAATTTCCTTATAAATCCGCTTATCCGTGGTCTTGTGGCACCGGACACACCAATCCACTTTACCATGGACACTTCGTCCAACCAGTGGGCGCTAGAGGGAGACGTAGCTTTGCGGGGCGGAGAAGTCTTCTACTTCAGCAGGAACTTCTACCTTAAGGAAGGCCGCATCACGCTGAACGAAACCCAGGCAAAATTTGACCCTGTCCTTACAGTACGTGCAGAAACCCGTGAACGCGACGAAAACGGCAACTCTGTAACGATTAGCCTTGCCGCCCAGAACCAGCCGCTTTCCCAGTTCAACCCAACATTTACGGCAAGCCCTGCAAGGTCAGAGTCGGAAATTATGGAAATGCTTGGCCAGATTCTTACCGGCGACAGCACTTCCATGGGCTCTTTTGCTGTTACAGCCGGTGATTTTGTTACCCAGACACTTATTCTAAGAAAAGTCGAAAAAGGATTGCGCGACTTGCTTAATTTTGATATATTCTCAATACGCACATCGCTTTTGCAGAATGCCATAACGCAGAATATGTCTTCGCAGTCAAAAAATACCACATTTGGTAACTATTTTGACAATACGACTGTTTATATTGGAAAGTACTTCGGCAATTCAGTTTATGTAGACGGCCTTTTGCGGTGGACATACGACGAAAACGACGTGCTTTATAATGACTCGGAAAACGGGGGGCTTGTGTTCCAGCCAGAATTTGGTCTTGAGCTTATGGCTCCCTTCGCAAACATCCGCTGGCAGTTTGCCCCGGAAATGGGTCAGCTCCAAGAGTCATGGGTTCCTGCAACGTCAGTTACCCTTTCATGGAGATTCAGTTTTTAAAAAAAGAGGAATTGTATGCATATCCTGCATTCTGCTAAACGTCGTTTTGTTTTGCTGGCACTTTTTGCCCTTTCTGTATTTTGCCACCTTTCACCGGTATTTGCCCAGAGTGACTGGTATTACGGAAAGCCTATCAAGAAGATTGTCTTTGAAGGCCTTGATAATATAAAGCAGAGCGATTTGACTGGCGTAACCAGCAATTTTATAGGAGAGGAATTTTCAGACGAAGTTTTCTCCGACCTTTTGAACCGCATCTTCGCACTCAACTACTTTGACGAGGTGAACCCCCAGGCAGTTGGGGATGCAAGCCATTCCTACGTAATAATCAAGCTGTCTGTAGTTGAATTCCCTATAGTTTCAAAGGTAAGGTTCGTGGGCAACAACAAGGTCCGCGTATCCGAGCTTAAGAATTCAATTTCATCCAAAGAAAAGGACATATACAGCGAGGAGAAGCGCCTCAATGACGAAAAGGCACTCCTTGACCTCTACATTGGCAAGGGCTTTTCAGAGATAAAGGTTTCTTCCACTGCAGAAAAGAAGGAAAAGGGCTTTCAGATTACATTTAGGATTTCCGAAGGTCAGCAGACTGTTGTAAACAGCATCCAGTTCTCTGGTAACAACGTCATGTCTTCCCGCGCACTCAAGAGCAAGATTTCGCTAAAGGAAGTAGGCCTTATTACCAAGGGTTCTTACCAGGAATCCATGGTTGAGCAGGACAAAAAGGCTATCGTTGCCTATTATATGGAAAAAGGTTACGTTGACGCCCAGGTTCTTAACGTTACCACTACACCTTCATTCAACGAAAAGAAGGGCCGCAGGGAACTTGCCATCCGCTTTAACATCAAGGAAGGTTCTGTCTATAAATTTACGGGACTAAAGTTTGTTGGCAACAAGGTATTTTCTACGGAAGAACTCAATTCACTGGTAACCCTAAAGACAGGCGCAACATACAACGAGACTGCATTCCAGGAATCCGTTCTTGCAGTCCAGACAAAATACTACGAAAACGGCTACACCTCAAACCAGTTTGCGGTTGACCAGAAAAAGGATCCGGAGCAGCACACGGTTTCCTATGTAATGCACATCCAGGAAAACGCAAGAAGCCACGTTGAGGAAATTATCATAAAGGGTAATGCCAAGACTAAGGAAGAAGTTATCCGCCGTGAAATTCCAATCGAAAGCGGAGACATCTTCTCTTATGCAAAGGTAAATGCCGCAATGAGAAACCTTTACAACCTCCAGTACTTCTCCCATGTTTCTCCTCAGGTTAACCCTGGTTCAGAAAACAACCTGGTAGACCTTGTATTTACTGTGGAAGAGCAGTCAACAACATCTCTTGACTTTGGCCTTACATTCAGCGGTGTTTCGGATCCGGATGAATTCCCTGTGGCCCTCTTTACAAAGATTCAGGACAGGAACCTCTTTGGCGAAGGAAAGTCTATTTCCGCAGGCCTTACACTTTCAACGGACCAGCAGTCGCTTTCTTTCTCTTACGGACAGAACTGGCTCTTTGATCGTCCTATAAGCAACACTGTATCCCTTAGCTTCTCACATTCAAAGGAATACGATGCCCGCAATTTCTACATGCCAGACGGAAGCTTGAATTCCAAGTACTATTACATGCAGTATGAGCAGAATGCAATCACCCTTTCGGACACAATCGGAAGAAGGTGGAGCCGCGACTTTGCCCTTGTTTCTTTGTCTGGCGGTATAAGCGGCAGCTTGCTCAACAACAAGTATGATGACAAGGCTTATATTGCAACAGACACGACTGTTTCCGACTACAACGGAAACTTGCGCCCAAGAACCAGCATCTTTACCCAGCTTTCTCTTGACGGACGCGACATTGCCTGGGACGCAACAAAGGGTTGGTTCTTTAGCCAGCGCTTTACATGGCATGGTCTTATTCCAAAGGGAATCCTTCCTTTTGATGACGAATGGGGTGAATCAGAATTCTTCCTTCGCACGGATACAAAGGCGGAGAAGTACTTTACCCTTATTGACTGGCCTGTTACGGAAACTTGGGACTTCAAGGTTATCCTTATGGGATATTCAGGACTTTCGTTCCAGTTGCCGGCTTTCGACAGCTCAATCAAGCAGTCAAACCAGCTCTACATAGACGGTATGTTCTACGGCCGCGGATGGACAATCTACAACTCTGGCTTTGGACGCGGAAGGGCTTTGTGGAACAACTCTGTTGAACTCCGCATGCCTGTAATTCCCAACCTTATTGCCCTTGACCTCTTCTTTGACGCTTCATGCCTAAAGACTGAGCCAAGCGATATGTTCACCGATTTGTCCAACCTTGACGACTGGTACTTTAGTTTTGGACCAAGCATCAGGTGCTGTATGCAGCAGTTGCCTCTGCGCCTCCTTTTCGTAAGCCAGTTCAAGATGGAAGACGGAAAATTCACATGGCGTGACGATGATGCGGACATAGTGGACACCTTCAGGGACAGCATGCACTTTGTCCTCTCATTCAACATGGTAAACAGGTAATTCGGAGTCCTAAGAACTATCCGCCGGATGAGGACTGGCGTATGTTTTGGGAGTTCTTTAATTATATCAGACAGGAGTGTAATTAAGATGAAGAAATTATTTTTGCTTTTAGCTTTTATGGTTTGCGGTTTGGCAAGTAACGTGTTTGCTGAACAGATTACAAAATTTGCAGTTGTTGACACAGACCGTGTTTACAAGGCATTTTTTAACAATTCACAGTCAATGCGCAATTATGAAGCAAAAAAGGCTTCCTTCCAGGCAGAAATAACACGCCTTACCAATGAGCTTCAGGATTTAAAGACCCGCAAGAGCGAATATGCTGTGGCTGGAAAGAATGCAGAAGCAGAAAAGCTTCAGGAAGAAATAAACACCAAGGCACAGAACCTTCGTGACTATACTGCAAGCAAGAACGCAGAACTTAAGCGCATTAAGGGCAGCATGGAATCTGGCGACGCTTTCTACAAGAGGCTTTACAGAATAATCGGTAGCGTAGCAGAACAGGAAGGCTACTGCATGGTTTTGAGCCCCCAGCAGAACAACTCAATCCTTTGGTACAGCGATTCTGTAGATATAACAGACAAAGTAATTGCCCAGCTTAGAAAGTAGTCCGTCATGGCGGAAGAAAAAGATACTCCTCTTTTTATACAATACCAGACCCTAAAGGACAGCTACAGAAATGAAGTCCTCTTCTTTAGGGTCGGGGATTTTTATGAGATGTTCGACAGCGATGCCGATGAGGTGTCGCGCCTTTTAAATCTTACTCTGACTCACCGCGGAGACCGCCACATGTGCGGTGTTCCCTATCACGCAAGCAAAATATACATAGCACGCCTTTTGCGTCTCGGAAAAAAAATAGCTATTGCCGAGCAGGTTGGGGAAGTGGCAAAGCCGGGGCAGGGGCTTACCGAACGCAAGGTCACGGAAGTAATTACACCGGGAACAGCCCTGGAAAGTGAATACCTTGAAGGTGGCGTAAACAACTTCCTCGCATCCCTTTTTGTAAGCGGAAAGACCGCCGCTTTTGCCTGCATAGACGTTACCACCGGAGAATTTAGGGCTACAAGCTTTCCCTCAGACACTCTTGAGCAGAATTTTCCCAAGGAACTTTTGAGATGCCGTGCAAGGGAAATACTTCTTCCCGACAGCCTAAAAAAGAACCGTACAGTCCTGTCTGTCCTGGACCTTAACCAAAACCTTTCTGTTTCTTGGTACCCCGACTGGAACTTTAATGCCGAACTAAGCTACAAGAGACTTGTAAAGCAGTTCAAGACCGCAAACCTCCGCTCCTTTTCACTCACGGAAACTTCCCCCGAAGTGCCGCCAGCAGGTTTCCTCCTTGACTATCTGGAAAAGACGACAAACACTCTTTCCCCCCACGTGCGCTCCATAAACATCTACAGCGACAGTGATTATGTTATTATAGACGACTCATCCTTTAGGAATCTGGAGGTATGTTCAAACCTCCGCGACGGCTCATCACAGTTCAGCCTGCTTGAATGCGTAGACTTTACCCGCACCGCAATGGGAAGCCGCATGCTGCGTGAATGGCTCATGTTCCCCCTTACAGACTTAAAGCGCATCCTTTCAAGGCAGAACCACGTAGAGCTTTTTGCAACAGACCGCTCACTCCTAAAAAAATTCCGCATGCAAATAGAAGGCATCCTGGACATAGAGCGCCTTGCAGGAAGAATAGCAATGGACAAGGCCCACGCAAAGGACCTTCAGGCACTAAGGCACAGCTTGGAGCTATGGCTTTTGGCCCAGCAAACCTTGGGCAGCTTTAACTTTGCATCGCTAGACACTGCCCCCGCACAAAAAATCGTGGAGCTAATAGCTTCTTCCATTTTGGACGACCCTTCCACAATACTTACGGAAGGCAGAATCATTAGGGAAGGCTGGAGCGAAGAGCTTGACCACTGGCGCCATGTTCAGACGGACTTTACCCGCATCCTGGAAGAATATATAGAAGAGGAAAGGCAGAATACAGGAATACCCAACCTTAGGATAAAAAAGACCAACAACGCGGGCTTCTGCATAGAAGTAACCAAGGGAAAGCTTTCCATGGTTCCCGCACATTTTATTATCCGCCGTTCAATGGTAAATGCAGACCGCTATACCACAGTAAAGCTTCAGGAACTGGAGACAAGCCTTAATGAATCCGGCACAAAAGTCCTGGAGCTGGAAAGGGACCTCTTCCTGCAAGTACGCAATTCGCTAAAGGAATACATTCCCTACCTTCAGCAGATGGCAGCAGAAATTGCCTATGCAGACGTGTGCGCTTCATTCTCTCAGGCAGCCTGCACTCACGACTGGGTGCGCCCAACCGTAGACGAAAGCCTTGCCTTTGAAGTAAAGAACGGCCGCCATCCCGTAGTGGAACAGCACCTTCCTTCCGGAGAATTTGTCCCCAACGACCTTAGCCTTGCGGGAGAAAAAAACAAATGCAGCTTTGCCCTAATCACAGGCCCCAATATGGCAGGAAAAAGCACATTCCTAAGGCAGAACGCACTCATAGCACTTCTTGCGCAAACAGGAAGCTTTGTTCCCTGCCAGAGTGCCCGCATTGGAATTGTTGACAGAATCTTTTGCCGCGTTGGAGCCAGCGACAACCTTGCCCGCGGAGAGTCAACCTTCCTTGTAGAAATGACGGAAACCGCCCACATACTGCGCTCCGCCACGGAACGCTCCCTTGTAATCATGGACGAAGTAGGGCGGGGAACCAGTACAGAAGACGGCCTTTCCATAGCATGGTCTGTAAGCGAATACCTTCTAAACAGAATAAGATGCAAGACCCTTTTTGCAACCCACTACCACGAGCTTACCCGCATGGAACACCCAGGACTTGTAAAGCTTTGCATGGCAGTAGACGAAGAAGGCCCAGAAATAGTATTCCTCCGCAAAGTAATAGAAGGAAACAGCCGCAACAGCTACGGAATACACGTTGCATCTTTGGCGGGAATACCAGAGCCTGTAATCCAAAGGGCAAAGTCAATCCTTGAGCGCATACAAAACGAAGCCTCCGACCAGCCAATCGTGTCTGCCTCACCTGAGCAAGTGGAAGAGACAATCGTAAGGCAGCCTGCAATTCAGCAAAAAGAGGAGCCTGCAAAGCGGGAGTCACTCACCGGAGCCCTCTTTAGCGACGAAGAGCTTATCCTGGACGAGATTCTTTCCTTGGACGTGGACAACCTTACCCCAATAGCCGCGCTTCAAAACCTTGCAAGGTGGAAAAAGACCCTTTCCGGCCGTTAATTTGTTTAGGACGGAAACTTGCTTTGCTCTACCATCCGTTGCAACTCTAACTCGACCGGACATGCCTTTCGTCACCGCCGTTCCAGGGTTCCGCCTTCCGGCTCCATTGCTCCACTTCGTTCCGCAACCCGCTTCGCGGGCCCTTCCATGGCGGCGTAGGATTATTTGGCCTTAAACTGGTTGGTAAACAACTACTGTTCCTGCAATCTTGTCGTGAAATGTAATTCTTTTTGGCGAAAACAAAGCTTTTCCAAAATCAAAAATGCAGATTATAAAATAAATCCAATTTTCTATTTTTGAAAGTAAAGTTTCTGAATGTAAATATGTTGCAATCCCAAAATTAGTTATTTTTTCCCGGTTTATTGCGATGAATGCATAAAAGCATATTAGATAGATGATATTTCTTATTATATAGATTGATTCTCTTTTTATGGAAGTTTCCCAGGTTACAGGCATACCGTCTTCCCTACAAACTCTAAATTTGAAAAAAAGTTTGCCGGGAGTTCCGTTAAACCTTTTGGTAAAAAACACATTGTAAGAATTTTGGATAATAAAAAACATCAGTTCAATTATCAAAGCCGGATAAAACATGCTTTCGTTGGTATATAATTTTCCCTGTACAAAAAAAAGCAAAACAAAAACAGGAGATAAAATTAGTCCGTCAAAAATATAGGCGCCTGCTCTTCCCATAAAACTTGGGTAGGTGAAGTCTTTCACAGTGTTCTGTGATTCATTTTCTTCATTCAGTTTATTTTCTTCTTCCATAGTTATATATTGCCTCCTTGGGCTTGTATTCATTTTTTATTCCATTGCATCAGCTTTCTTCTGGTGCTCTTTCATAATTGGATCCCAGTAGTCATGGTAGTTTTTTTCGTATTCCGTACCGGCAGCAGAAACTCCCGCTTTAATAAACTTGTTCAGCAGTTCAGCTTCAAAATATTCTTTTTGGTACGGATATTCAAACTGGTAAACTGAATTTTTAAAATTGTTGTAAATGCATTTTTCTTTATGTAAATTTTCAATATATGGATAGTCATGGTTGTAATTTCCGTAGAATGTTGAACCCTTGTGGTAGCTAAAAAACGGGCCTTCAAATTTAAATGAATATTCTGTTAAAGGGCAAATGTTCAATTCCTCAACTGTATAATTTACTTCCACTTCAATACCCATAAAGGCGGAATTTATAATAACCGTATCTTTGTCGCTTGCCTTGAATGTTCCAACAGTTGGCTCTCCCTTTTCAAAAGCCCCGCACCAAAACTTTCCGTCGGCAGAAAAGTGCAAGTTAAAAGCTGGGCAGTCGCCACAGTTCCAATATGGAAAAGAAGTAAGATACTTTAAAAGTTCTGCTTTGTTGGAAGGAATTTTAAACTTGGGCTGAATGCTGGAAACATAGCCTCCGAACACCCATCCGTATTCAGGTTCACCGCTTTTCCACTCGTAGCTTGGAACTAAAATTTCAATCCAAGGAGCACTTATTCCGTCGATTGTTTCTTCCTTTCCAACGGCAACAACTTTTACTGGAAGCCTGTGTGGAAGTCCGCATATCCGCTTTGACTTTAGCGATGGATAGTCCCTAACTTTTAGCCCGTCTTCGGAGTCAACATACATTGTGTCAATTACTTTGCCGTTCTTATAAAAACGGCTCTTGTCTGCAAAAGCAAGAGCCATCGCAGTGCATAAAAGTAATAGCAAAAATATCTTCTTTTTCATTTTCACTTTACCTTTCTACAGCCTGTAAACAACTACCGTTCCTGCAATCTTGTCGTGAAGGGTAATTCTTTTTGGCGAAAACAAAGCTTTTCCAAAATCAAAAAGGTAAATTATAAAAGAGAGCCAAGTAGTGATTGTTGCTCCTATAGATTTTGAAAACAAAGAATTTGCAAGCGCAAATGTATTTATTTCTGCACGGTGCGTAAAAAAGAATTTATAAAATACTAGAAATCCAAAAAGCGACAAGACTATATAGATTGCTTCTCTTTTTATTGAACTTTCCCAGGTTACAGGCATACCGTCTTCCCTGCAAATTCTATATTTGCAAAGAATCTTGCCGGGAGTTCCGTTAAATTTTGTGTTAAAAAAAATCTTGTAAAAAATTAAGAGAAAAGAAAATATCGCGGTAATTATTGCGGAAGGATAAAGCATGCTTTCGCTTGTATATAATTTTCTTGTTAAAAAATAAAACAAAATCCAGACTGGTGCTAAAATTAAACTGTCAAGAATATATGCGCCTGCTCTTCCCAAAAAACTTGGGTAAGTTAAGTCTTTTGTGGGCTTGCCTAATTCTTCACCTTCATTTAGATCTTCTTCCATAAACACCTCTCTTTTACTTTTTGCCACATATTACACAAAAATCAAAAAAAATCATAGGGGGGGCTTTTTAAGGGCTTTTGTCATGCCGAATTTATTTCGTCTTTTTTAAGCAGATTATCGGGTCGAGCCCGATAATGACATGTATTTGCAAAACTCGAAATTGAACCTTATTGTTTTTTTGCAGAATTTTTACGCTTTTGTGTCTGATTATGAATTTTTAAAGCATATATATAATATGTATGAAAGTTATTGAAAAAATAAAATCCGCCTTGTTCAACTTAAGGCTTTTGGCCCTGTCTTTTTTACATGCCGCTTTTTCTGCTTCACTTGCAAGGGAAAGCTGCGTCTGCTGCGGAAAAAGGACTCTTTCAATGCCAGTCTGCCCTGAATGCGCAGAAAAATACCTTCTTGGCTTTTTTCCCCCAGGGAATGGAAGGTGCAGGCTTTGCGGAAAGATACTGCTTGTTGGGAATGATTTGTGTTCATCTTGCCGGGAGAAGAGGCTTCTTTGCCATGCAGACTCGGTTTTTCCCCTTTGGCCCTACCGCTTATGGATGAAAGGCCTGCTTTTTGAATGGAAGATGGGAGAAAACCGCTCAATTTCCCCTCTTTTTGCTGAATGTGTGGAAAAAGCCATAGAATCCTTGTGGCCGGGAAGGGATAGGAATGCCATTCCGCTTGTGCCTGTTCCCCCAAGGCCCGGAAAGCTAAGGAACAAGGGCTGGGACCAGATAGAAGAGCTTTGCAGCATCATCCATCACCGCTACAAAAGGCCAATCCTGCGCCTTTTAAAGAGGGTTTCATCCCAGCAGCAGAAGAAGCTGGACAGAAAAGGCCGCCTCTTGCTTGGAAGTTCATCCTACAAGGAGAATGAAAAAAACTTAAAAAAAGTTGCCAAAAGAGGCTCTTTGCCCGTGGAAGCCCTGCTTTTGGACGATGTTATGACCACCGGAGCCACTGTGGAAGCCTGTGCGGGGGTGCTAAAGGGGATGGGAATAAGAAAAGTTCAAGTTATTACGCTATTTATAGTAGACTAGAGCGCGTTCTTGGTGTAAAATAGTATGTAAGGGCAAACTGCCCGGTAATACCCTAAAAAGGAGTTAGGCATGGCCGAAGAAAATACACAATTTCAGCTCGTAACTTTTCAGCTTGGTGACGAACTGTATGGCGTAGACATTATGGATGTTAAGGAAATAGTAAAAATTCAGAGCGTCCGTCCTATTCCGAATGCGCCTTACTATGTTGAGGGAATTATCAACCTCCGTGGTGAAATCATCCCTATTATCAACCTTCACAAAAGGTTCCACATCAAGGAGATGACAAAAGACTCCGACTTTGATGAATTTGAAGAGGATGAAGGTGGCTTTATAATCCTTGACATTGAAGGAAACAAAATAGGCATCATCATAGACCGCATCAACCGCGTTATTTCCGTGGACAAGGGAGAAATTAAGCCTCCGCCACAGATGCTCAGCGGTATTGGCACGGAATACATTCACGGTGTTGTTCGCCAGGATCAGTCTTATCTTATCATCCTTGACACAAGAAGACTGTTCAATGCCAACGAACTTCAGAAAATCGTTCCCGAAATACGCTGACGCTATGACCTTCTTGCGGTGAATGTTGGGCATCGTGCTTTCTAACAGGTAGCCGCCAAGTAAAAAACTGAAAAACCGCATTTGTAATGCTTCCCCTTTGGCTTTTGCTTTTTAGGGGAGGCTCTTTAATAAAAGGATTTTAAAAATGATACAGACATACAGTCCTACAATACGCAGAAAAGAAATGGAAGCCGTACTTACCTGTATGGTGGACGAAAAGATAGGCCCCGGTGACCAGACTGCACGCCTTGTTCAGGCTGTAAAAGAATACACAGGATGCGACGGTGCCGTTGCCCTAAGAAGCCCTTCTGTTGCGCTTGAATATGCCCTTAAAGCCTTGGATTTGCCCAAGGAAAGCCTTGTTATGCTTAGTGCCCTTGCCCCTGCATGGCAGATTATTACGGTGGAACGCCTTGGGTACAAGCCACTGGTTCTTGATGTTGTAGAGGAAACAGGCCTTGTTACCCCGGAAATTCTTGAGGAGGGCATAAAGAACGGGGGTAAGCTTATTGTGCTTACTGAATCCATGGGCGTTCTTCCAGACATAAAGGCTATACTTGAGCTTGGCATTCCTGTCATAGAAGACATTTCCCAGTCGGCCCTTTCGTATTATCCTGCAGAAAAGGAAAATGAAGGGGAAGAGGGTAAAGACCAGGATGAAAAGAGCCAGGAAGACGGTCAAAAGGAAGAGCCCTTAGGAAAAAGAGCCGGAATGTACGGTGTCTACACAATATTCGGCATGGAGGACAGGGACATCATAACAGCCGGTGGCGGTGCCGTCCTTATGGCTCCTTGCAGACGCGAATGGATTGTGCTAAAAAAGCTTGCAGAAGAGGCTCCTTCTACGGACATAATGCCAGACATGAATGCAGCCCTTGCCTTTGTGGAGCTTAAGGAATTTGAACGCAACGAAAAGACCCGCATGGAAATATTCAACCTCTACAGCAGGGCAATTGCCAGCGGAAGGCACAAAACCTTCGTCCGCGCATTGGACAGGGGGTCTACGATTTACTCCTTCCCTCTGGTGCTCAATTCCGGTTTTAAGGATGCAAAGGCCTATGCCCAGAAAAAAGGAATAGAAATCCGCCAGGCTTATGAAAATTCAATAGTAGCTTTGCGGCAGGAAGAAATAGCGCCATCTTGTCTTTGCGCAAACTCACTGCTCTTGCGCTGCGCAATGTTCCCCCTCTATCCACGTCTTGGACAGAAGGACGTTTCCCTGATTGTAAAGGTTTTGTCTTCTCTGCCGTGATGGAAATCCTATGAAAAAGTGTCTTGTTATTGTCAACGAATTCAAAAGAAATGCCTCTGAACTTGCGGCCGAGATTTGTTCCTTCCTAAAGGAAAATTCGGTAAGTTCAGACATTTATTCGTATGACGGCTCTTCACTTGACTCTTCAAAATCTGCCCCGGTTTTTAAGGGCTACGATTTTACAGTGACTCTTGGCGGAGACGGAACTGTTCTTTCCGCTTGCAGGGGGTGCGCTCCGCTTGGCATACCGGTTTTTCCCATAAACCTTGGGGAATTTGGCTTTCTTGCGGTAGTTTCACCTTCCAGCTGGAAAAAGGACCTTCTTTCCTACATTGAGGGCAAGGCTTTTACAGGTAGGCGTTCCCTTGTAAGAAGCGAAGTCATAAGGGACGGAAAGACTGTCTTTGACGTGTGCGGAATGAATGATGCTGTTATTTCAAGCCCGGGTTCATCAAGGCTTGTTAACCTTGACGTAGCCTACAACCATGCCCTGCTTGGCCCCTTCAAGGCAAATGGAATAATTGTTTCTACCCCCACAGGCTCAACCGCCTATTCCGCTGCGGCAGGAGGCCCAATACTTGACCCATCTCTTGACGGCCTTGTCCTTACACCCGTAAGCTCTTTTAGCCTTTCTGCAAGGCCCCTGGTCTTTAGCGCAAAGGGGGAGATTGCAATTACTGTTAAGGCTTCCCGCGTGGATGTGGGCCTTAGCATAGACGGTCAGGTGAATTTTGATTTGCAGGAAAACGATGTTATAATTTTGGGCATACCGGACTACAAAGCTTCCATAATTTGTTCCACACAGGAAAAATTCTATGCGGCTTTGCAGAGCAAGCTCAACTGGTCAGGAGGACCCCGTGCTTGAGGAACTTGACATAAAGAATTTTGCGCTTATTGATTCTGCTCATGTTGAATTTTCAAAAGGCTTTACCGTTTTGAGCGGTGAAACCGGTGCTGGAAAGTCAATTTTAATCGGAAGCCTGGCTTTTCTTCTTGGCGGAAAGGCCGGTGTGGAACAGATTCGCACTGGAACGCAGGAAGCTCAGGTTTCGGGAACATTCCTTCTGGAAAGTCCGGAATCGCATGCCTGGCTTGAAGAGCACGGTATTGAGGACGAAGACGGAAGAATTCTCTTGCGCCGCGTAATAAGAAACACCGGAAAGTCATCCGGCTGGATAGGCGGAGTTCCTGTAACAAGGGCGGATTTGCTTGCTTTTTCTGCATTCCTTGTGGACATACACGGCCAGCACGAGCAGCAGTCGCTTTTTAAGGTTGCTGAACACAGGCGCTATCTTGACATCTATGCCGGAATCACCGAAGATGTTGCTTCATTTACCGCCCTTTATTCAGACCTGGTGGAAAAACGCAGGCTCTTGCAGAACCTTAACACTGACGACTCAAAGCGGGCAGAGCGCATAGAAATGCTCAACTTTGCGGTGGAAGAGATAAATTCAGCAAACCTAAGGGTGGGCGAGGATTCAGAGCTGGAGGACGAGGAGAACCGCCTTTCTTCCTACGAAAAGCTTTATGGCGAGATAGAGGAAATCAATTCGCTTCTGGAAGGTGAGGGCGGGGGAATACTCAGTCTTTTTAAGAGGCTTTCATCGTCTTCTTCAAGGGCATCTTCCCTGGACAAGAGCCTTGCTGCCCTGGAAAACCGCATTCAGTCTTCATACTACGAGATAGAGGATATTTCTGCAGAATTCCGCCGCTACGAGCAAGGGCTTGTCTTTGACCCGGAAAGGCTTGAGCAGGTTCAGGACCGGCTGGAACTTATATACAAGCTAAAGAAAAAGTATGCGTCAGGAAAGACTTCCCCAATTTCCCAGGTCCTTGAATACGCCCAGAAGGCAGAGGCAGAACTTGAGCAAATTTCAGGAGTTGCACAGAACCGTGAGGAGCTGGAGAAGGAAGTTCTGGAGGCTGGCAAGAAAGTTTACACTGCCGCAAAGGAAATCAGCATAAAGAGGAAGGCCGCTTCTGATAAGATGTCCCATGATGTAGAGGCAATTTTGCAAAGCCTAGGCATGGGCGGTACAAAATTCAAGGTGAACCTGCAGGAAAAAGCTGGCGATGACGTTACCCAGAAGTGCGGCCCCTACGGAATGGACGACATTGAATTCCTTATAAGCGCAAACCCAGGCTCCCCAATGCTGCCGCTTGCAAGAATCGCTTCCGGTGGTGAACTTAGCCGCGTAATGCTTGCCCTTAAGACCATACTTTCTGCTGCGGACACGGCAGGAACCCTGGTCTTTGACGAGATAGACACTGGTATTGGAGGCGAAGTTGCGGTTGCAGTGGGCGATCACCTTAAAAAACTTGCCTCTGCAAGGCAGATATTGTGCATTACACATCTAGCGAGCATTGCGGTTTATGCCGATAATCAGCTAAAGATAGAAAAAGGAGCAGCCGGAGATATGACAAGCACAGCCGTCTTCCCTGTGGCCGGAGACAGTCGGGTTCAGGAAATTGCACGTATGCTTTCCGGGGATTCATCTTCCGAAGAGTCTTTGGAACACGCGTCTTCCATGCTGCAAAAATACGGAGGCAGATAATGGCAAACATAACTACAGAGGCAAGAGCAGAATTTTCGGCAAAGTCAAAGGAAGTAAAGGCCCAGGTGGATGCCTTGCTTAAGCAGGAAAAGGAAGCTGTTTTTAAGATGCGCCAGTCAAGGGACGGCATTGAATATAAAAAGCTGGAACTTGCCGAACTCATGCTAAAGATTGCATCCCTTTACATGTCCATAAACACATATTCTCTTAAGATTCTTGACACAAAGAACAACGATGCCCTCAATGATGCCAGAAAGATAATCTACAAGGCAATCATTTATATGGAAGAAGTGGTCACAAACGCTGTTGACTGCCCCTTCCGCGACCTGGAGCCAACCCTGGGCAAGATTCAGGCTACCCCAATAGAAAAAAGGTTCTATCTGGTGCGCAAGTTCGGTCTTGCCATAGACCTGATTGTTGATGCATTCGGAAAGAATTCCAAGTGGGAAATTTCATTCGTAGAGCTTAGGGCAAGATTTGCCGCAATTGCAAAGAATTTCATAGACATGAAGCAGGCTGCCAAGGACTATTTTGACCCTTCTTCAAAGGACTACGACAATTCAGTTCTTTACGTGCGCCTTATAAGAAAGCTTTTGAACAAAAGTGCAGACGAATACCGCGCAAAATACGAAGGCCCCTCCCGCCGCATAGACGACATGAGGCAGGCAATAAACTTCCTAATTGCGGCAAGACGCGTTGCAATGGTGCTTAACGACAGCGAAAACAGCGAAGAAATCCGCAAGAAGGCCCTTGTCTGGAAGCAGAAGATGGAGGCGGACCAGAAGGACGGTTCTAGCAAATAGCTTTTGCCGCCAACAGGCTCCGTTTTACGATGGATAAGAATTTTGCACTTAAGATTTTCGAGGGATTTTCAATCGAACGCTGGAACGATTTGGTTCGCCCTTTCAGTGTGGTAGAAATGGACAAGTCTGCCGAAAAAATGGTGGTTGCGTACATCATCGGCAAATTTGAAGAAAACCGCGGTCAGAAGATAGACTGGGAGTGGATGATTTATGCCTCCCTCTTTGACCTTCTGCGAAAAATTGCCCTCTGCGACATAAAAAGCCCCGTGGAACGCCTTTTGCGTAGCCAGTACCCGGAAGAATACATAAAGCTCAATGAATGGGTTCTTGACCAGTACCGCACCTTCATCTCCGACAGGGACCTTTTTTCCCGCTTTACCCTCTATATCGGTAGGACATCCGGCTCCATCCCCTTCGAAAAAGGCCAGGAACTTACAGCCCGGGTTTTCCGTGCCGCCCACAAGTATTCAACCCTGCGCGAACTGGAAATGATAAGCCCGGTAAACGAACCCATGCGCCTTGAGCAGATAAAAAAAGAAGTCTATGCAGACATCCAGTCATTCCTTGACCTGCGGGGACTCCAGCTTTTGTATACAAGGCAGCGCCCCTTTGACTTCCTTACAAAAATAGAGCAGCTCCGTTTCCAGACCAGGTGGAACCAGACACCCCGCGTACCAAAAACAAGCGTTCTTGGCCACTGCTTCTTTGTTGCAATACTAACCCTTCTTTTGCAGCGGGAAAACGGTGTAAAGCTTTGCTCCAAGCGCCTTTTCAACAACTTCTTCTGCGGACTCTTCCACGATTTGCCGGAAGCGGTAACAAGGGACATAATTTCTCCTGTAAAGCAGGCAACCCACGGACTTCCGTCTGTAATCAAGGAAATAGAAGAAATCATCGTAAACAAAGACCTTGTTCCCCACATGGAAGACTTCTACAAGAACGAGATAATGTACTTTACAGATGACGAATTTTGCAACAGAATAATACTTAACGGAAAAACTGTCCGCGTGGAATATGACGAGCTGAACGAAAAATACAATTCAGACCAGTATTCTCCGGTAGACGGAAGGATTGTACGGCTTTCTGACCATTATTCGGCCTTGCTGGAAGCTGATTCATCCATAAAGCACGGAATAACAAGCAAGCACCTTAGGGACGGCAAGGTAAACCTTTTAAAGTCCTATCCCCAGGGAACTATAATAAACGGAATCGACGCGGGGAGTTTGTTTGCTCCATTCGCCGCTAGCTAAGCAAAAAGGGAGCTCCTATGATAAAAGATGAAAAAATTTGGATTGCCAATACACAAAGCGGAGAAAATGTCTTCATTCAGCCCAAGATGGCAAACAGGCATGGACTTATAGCCGGGGCAACTGGTACCGGTAAGACCGTAACGCTAAAAGTCCTCTGCGAATCATTCAGTGACATGGGAGTTCCAGTCTTTATTGCAGATGTAAAGGGAGACGTTTCTGGCCTTTTGCAGACAGGCAGCTCTTCCCCGGACATGGATTCAAGAATAAAGAAATTTGGCCTGGATGACGCAGGCTTTTCCTTCTGCTCTTACCCCGTAGCACTCTGGGACCTCACTGGAAAAAAAGGAATAAAACTCCGCACTACCGTAAGCGAAATGGGGTCACTTTTACTTTCCCGCATAATGAAGTTGAACGAGCTCCAGTCAGACCTGCTTACAATTTGCTTCCAGATTGCAGACGACAACGACCTTCTTATGGTAGACACAAAGGACCTGAAGGCTGTCCTAAATTACATGAACGAAAATTCCAAGGATTTAGCCGCAGACTACGGAAACATCTCTTCCCAGTCAATAGCCGCCATAGTAAGGGCAGTTGTAGCCCTGGAAATTGCAGGCGGAAAGACCTTCTTTGGAGAACCTTCGCTAAAAATAGAAGACTGGTTTGCCACAGACAGCCAGGGGCGCGGAGTTATAAACATTCTTGACAGCTCAAGCCTCATAAACGACACCCGTTTGTATTCAACCTTCCTGCTCTGGATGCTGAGCGAGCTTTTTGAAAACCTGCCGGAAGTTGGAGATGCCCAAAAGCCCAAGATGGTATTCTTCTTTGACGAAGCCCACCTTCTCTTTAACGATGCACCAAAGGCACTGCTGGAAAAAATCGAGCAGGTGGTAAAGCTTGTCCGCAGCAAGGGCATTGGCGTTTATTTCTGCACCCAGAACCCAAGGGACATAACGGACGGAGTTCTTTCACAGCTCGGCAACAAGATTCAGCATGGCTTGCACGCATACACTCCTGCAGATCAGAAAGCTCTAAAGGCAGCCGCACAGTCTTTTAGAAGCAACCCGGAATTCAACACGGAAGAAGTCATACAGAATCTTGGAATAGGGGAGGCAATTGTTTCTTTCCTGGACGAAAATGGAGTTCCCGGAGTTTGCCAGAAGGTCAATATCCTTCCCCCGCAAAGCAAGATCGGGCCTGCTGATGCAATACCAAGGGATTCCTGCATGAGGTCAAATTCCCTCTATGAAAAATACAAGAATGACGTTGACCCTCTTTCCGCATACGAAACTCTTTCGCAGGCAAAAAAGCAGCAGGAGGAAGCTGCCGCAAAATCTTCTGCAAGTACTTCCGGTGCTGCAAAAAAAGGTGGCACTTCAAAAAGCCCTCTGGCCAAAAGCGGAAGGCGCGCAACTTCTTCCATGGGTTCAAGCCTTGGCCGCGAAGTTGGAAAAGCCCTCGGCGGAAACTTTGGTTCCTTGGGCAAAAAAATCGGCGGCAACATAGGCGCATCTCTTGGAAGGGGACTTTTGAGCACCCTCTTTAAGATTTAACTCCGGCTTACGCTTACATCATGTCCTCAAAAAAGCTGATGTTTAGGTCTTTTTTGATTTCCTTTAGCTGCTTGTATTTTAAAAGCTCAAATTCGATTCCCTCTTTTGCGGAGTTGGTATAATTCCCGGAGACAAGCTGCTTTTCCAAATTTCCGCAGATGTATGCCAGTATGAATACATAGGAATAGTCATCTGGGGAATTTAACTTTGGCAGGTAGTCTGTGCTGATTGTGATTTGCACGTCTTTGTTTTTCGTGGCAAATTCAATGATTTGCGAATAGTTTTTCAGATGTTCCGGGGAAAAATCAGTGTCTTTTTTGAAATCATTGATTAACTGAAGCACTTCCTTTTTTTCGCTTTCAAAAAAATCGGAAAGGTTAAATTCAAAGGTGAAGTCTTCTATCTTTTCATTGGAGCTTGTGTTTTTTTCCTTGTCAACATCACCCCAGCCAACCTGGACTGTTACGGACACCTTTCCATTTTGCGGCAAATCGGCACCGAAAATGGCGGTTTCCATGACAATTCCGCTCTTTTTGTTTTTAATTATATCCTTTAAGTCTGGATTTTCTTCTGCAAGCCTGTATGAGTCTTCAATCACGGTTTTTGGTTCGACAGAAATGCCCAGCTTCTCTTTTGTAGTCTGCGCATAGCTTACGCCGTCTATCGTAAAATCCCTTAATTCCTGCATGCATAAAACCTTGTCGTTTTTCTTTAGC
>Ga0310695_10004860_pt1 | contig 24197 bp, 19 predicted proteins | sample RumenRJG_04DNA_FD_203882 | JGI IMG/M metagenome (GOLD analysis project Ga0310695, IMG submission 203882) | Bovine rumen microbial communities from Lethbridge, Alberta, Canada - RJG_04 (v2) (version 2) | ecosystem: Host-associated > Mammals > Digestive system > Stomach > Rumen | place: Canada...
CTTGTGCCCGTGTCTTCCTGCACAGGTGTCGCGAAGAGCACATACCCCGCATGCCTTCCGGCTGAACTGATACCACATCCTATCGTTCCCGGTTCTGTCCTTGGCGCGCCTTGAACTGATTGACATATGTCCGGCCGGACAAACAACCATATTGGCGTCCTTGTTAAAGGAAAACCCGTTCTTCTCTTCCTTGGTCCCTTCCAATAACAGGGAATTGACCTTCGCTACAATCGTGATACCCTCTCTTTCCGCATTCTCAAGATTGTTCTGCCCGGCATACGCACCGTCGCCGACTACGCGCTCAAGTTCGGGAAGCGTCTCTTGCGTCTTGCGAATGAGTTCAGGAAGCTCCGGACCGTCGTTCTTCTCCCCAGTCGATATCGTGGCCGCGGTAATGATTCGTTCAGGAGTCATCGCGATATGCGTCTTGTATCCGTAGAACGAAGTGTCGGCGCTTTTGTGCCCGAGCCTTGCATCTTTGTCATTCGACACCGTGTAATGATCCTCTATATCTGCCACCATCTCTTTCAGGAGGCTCAACCGTTCGGAGATATCATCCAGCAGGCACAGTCTCTCATTCTCCGACACGGCCCTAATCAGCTCTTTCACGTATGCGATCTCCTCTGCCAGATTGTGGCCTTCATATTTGGCCGGCAGTTTGGCTTTCATGCTGTCATCCGCCGCATAAACATGCTTACGGACCTCCTTGGCTTTCCTCTGAAGAGATTCGACCTGGTCCAGGGGCATGGCTTTTGACAGGGTGTGGGTGGAATCCACAATGATTGTCTTTCCATCAATGAGGGTCAACTCTTTGGCAATCTTCACAGTCTTGGCAAGGAGGAGGTCCAGGATTTCCACATCAGCCAGGCGCTGACGGCGGAAACGGGTCAACGAACTGGAGTCAATGACGTTATCTTCCGGCATCAGGCCGAGAAAGAACTTATAGGAAAGATCATATTTACTGCGCTCGACAAGATTCTCATCCGACAAACCGGACAATGCTTTCAGTACGAGGTACTTGAACATCATTACCGGATCATTTGCCGCGCGTCCATTGTCGGGGCAGTACTTATTCTTCAGTTCGTCGTACACAAAAGAGAAGTCGACCAGATTGAGGAACTGACGGAACTTATGGTCCTTTGGAATGAGCATATCATAAAGACATGCATGCTCACTGAACTGTATCTTTGCCTGAGTATTAAGCATAACTAATTATCAATCAGTAATATAAAGATACAAAAAAGATTGCAGAACGCCAAATAAATTTAGTGCTCTGCAACTTTTTTCATCGGCCTTATAGCCTATTCAGAGGGGTTTTTCAGCGGCCTCAGGGCGAAATCGGACCTGCACCGTTGGGTACACTGACCTGCGCCGTTGGGTACACTGACCTGCGCCGTTTACCTCACTGACCTGCACCAACCGCATAATGGCTGGCTGATAAGTGACTAAGAATCAGTGAATTACGAGAATTCCTCGGCGCAAATGGGGCCGAGGATTTGAGTAAGTAGTTGAGAATCAGGTGGTTAGTGACCAGGCGAAAATGATAGGGTATGGATGAGGCTGGCTGATAAGTGACTAAGAATCAGTGAATTACGAGAATTCCTCGGCGCAAATGGGGCCGAGGATTGTGAGTAAGTGGTTGAGAATCAGGTGGTTAGTGACCAGGCGAAAATGACAGGGTGGTGATGAGGCTGGTCGATAAGTGGTTGAGCATCAGTGGATTACGGAAAATCCTCGGCGCAAATGGAGCCGAGGATTATGTGTAAGTAGTTGAGAATCAGGTGGTTAGTGACCAGGCGAAAATGACAGGGTGGTTATGAGGCTGGTCGATAAGTGGCTGAACGTCAGTGGATTACGAAAAATCCTCGGCGCAAATGGAGCCGAGGATTATGGGTAAGTAGTTGAGAATCAGGCGGTTGGCGACCAGGCAAAATGACAGGGGTGGGGCTTGGAATAGCCCCCCGGCAGGGGAAAAGCCTCCCCGGGCGGGAAAAAAACCGGCAAGGGAAAAGCTCCCCGCAAAAGCTTACTTCCGCAGGGTCAGGTGGAACTCGCCCATGTACACGCCCATCCAGCCGGCCTGGACGATGGGGACACGCTCCCCGTCCAGATTGGCCACATAGTCCGGCTCTTCCAGGAAGGTGTGGGAGTGACCGCCCACTATCATATCAATCCCCCGCGTTGCCGCAGCCAGCTGGGAATCAATCAGATCCCCCGGATTGTGCTCCGTATAGCCAATGTGCGTGAGGGCAATCACGACATCGCACTGGGGCCGCAACAAATCCACATATTTTTGCACGGTGGGCACGGTATCAAACGCAGGAATGCGGTTGGCAATGTCCCCCGCCACCATGTCCTTGAGGCCGCAGAGCACACCCACCACGCCAATCTTGAGTCCGGCCTTCTCCACAATGACATACGGCTGAATATACTTCCCTGCCTCAAACGGCGAAAAATCGTAGTTACACACTACCACAGGCATGTTCAGGCCGGAAAGCAGCTGCCCCAGGCCCTCAATCCCGTTGTCGAATTCATGGTTCCCCAGGGTCACTACGTCGTAGCCCATCGCATTCAGGTCAGAAACCTCCACAACGCCCTTCAGCTCAGAGAAATAGGACGTTCCCTGGCAGAAGTCGCCGGCGTGCAGCAACAGCACGTTCGAGGCACCATCGGCAACACGGACAGAATCCACATACGCGGCACGCTCCAAGGCACCGCCCATACCTGCATACTCGCCGGAACGCTCCGGCTCAAAATGCGAATGGGTATCGTTCACATGCACAATGGTAAGTTTATGCACCGACCGCTTCCCCATCACGGAGCCAGCATAGATGCAAAAGCCCAGCGCCAGCACGCCCGCAGCAATCAGCAACCACTTGTAAATCTTGTTCATAGCCTAGTCCTCCATGATTACGCGCCCGTCGGACGCAGCTACAATCTCCTTGCCGGCAGCCTCCATGGCATAGACATAATCCAGCATCACGTCCTTCAGCAGCACATGCGTGAGCACCACCTTTTCTGCCAGCGCGCCAATATTCAGTTTGTCGCCGCCGTCCAGCAAAAAATCGATAGTGGTCACATTATACAAACGAGAAGGGTCGATAGGCTCTCCCCCCACCAGTGCCGATACCAACTTCCCTCCTTTGGTGCGCACCTGGCAGCCGGAAACCGCCTGAAACGCCTTAGTACCAGCAAGTTGCTCCAAGAGCGTCGTGAGCGAAGAGCCCCGCAGCTGCGCATAGCAAAGGTAGTTTTTAAAAGGAAACATAGAGCCGATATCCTCCAGCGTCACCGCCCCGGCCGGCATGGGCGTCCGGATGCCCCCGTAGTTGGTAATAGCAAAGTCCATCGGCACCTTGAAATAACGCGAACCGTAGGCGCGGAGAATGTCTGCCACCAGGTTCCCCAGCGGCAGGTCCGGCTGGTTGCGAAGGTTCATGTACATGCCGGCGGAATGGCCGATAACCTTCTTCAAATGAGCCAGTTGCGGCTGCACCTCCAGAAGTTCCGCCGCCTCCTGCGCAACGGGAGAATCGTCCATATAGCAAGCGCCGGAAGGGCACATATAGCCCTCATCCGTGAAGGTGCCCAGCGCCTGCGGAATGTTTTCCGCCGTCACCGGCTGCGCGCCGGTCCTGTGCCCGTCCATGGCCACCCGGCGCCACTCTATCTTGAGGCCGTCTTCCTTCAGGGCCTGCACCCCGGCAAACACGGCCCCCACAATGATGAGCGCCCACCCAAGGTACCAGGCCAAGGAATTATTTACTTTTGCTTGAGCCATTTCCACAAATCTTTAAACGTAGATTTCTTGCCGTACATGAGGATACCCACCTTGTAAATTTTGGCCGATGCCCATGCGCAAGCGGCGAAGGTGGCCACCAGCAGCACCATCGACAGGGCCAGTTCCCAACCCGGAACGCCAAAAGGAATGCGCGCCAGCATGACGATGGGCGAGGTGAACGGAATCATGGAGCCCCAGAACACCAGCGAGCTGTCCGGTGCCTTGAAGGCATACAGGGCGATGAAAAAGCCCAGCATAAGCGGCACTGTCACAGGCAGTTGCAACTGCGTGGAATCGCCTTCGTTCTCCACGGAACTGCCAATGGCCGCAAAGAGCGACGCATACAGCAGATAGCCAAAGATGAAGAAGAAAATGAACGAAAGCAGGATCTGGCCCAGGTTCAGGTTGCCAAGGGTGCTCGTAATGGCCTGCATACCCGTAGGTTCCGCAGCCGCAACGGCCGTGCTGTCCGTAAGGGCGGAAAGATCCAGCGTTGTGCCGTCCATGCCCGGGGCCATCTGGGTCACCATCTCGGAGGAAGGATCGTCCTGCAGCATGCCCATCATCTTGTCCTTGCCGATAATACCGGCCGCCACCGCCAGCAGCAGCAGCGTGAGCAGAATCCACAGCAGGAACTGCGTCAGGGCCACCAGCGCCACGCCGATGATTTTGCCGAACATGAGCTCCGTAGCCTTGACGCTGGACACCAGCACCTCCACTACGCGCGAGCTCTTTTCCTCGATGACGGAACTCATCACCATGCCGGAGAACAGGGCGATAAACATATAGAGCGCCATGCCCAGAATCATGGAAATGGCCATATAAACGCCTGATTCCGAAATACTTTCCTCTCCGCTCTCGGAGATGGTATAATTGTGCACATGCACGTTGGACTTGACGCTGTGCATGATCTCTTCCAGGTTGTCAATCCCGTAAGAATCAATACGATAGGCCTCCACGGCGTCGTTGATGCGGCGCTCAATCCCGCTCCCGCTGTCCATGCCCAGTGGCTTGAGCGAGTAGGTATCGGCCGTCACGCTCTTGGTTTCCGGATCCAGCGGAGAAATGGTAAGCAGGATGTCGATATCGGCCTTTTTCAGGTCCGCCTTGATGGATTCTACGTCGACATCGACCCCTAAATCCTTGTATTCCAGCACTTCCCCGCTTTCCAGGTAGGGCATCACAATGCCGGAATGGTCCACCACGCCCACCTGTTTGGCGGCCTCCTTGGTGCCCATCATGATGAGCGACGGCAAAATGGCGATACCGGCAAACAGCACCGGCGTAAGGAAAGTGATAAGAAGGAAGCTCTTCTTCTTGACCTTGTTCAGGTATTCCCGTTCAATGACGATTCCTAACTTTCGAAAATTCATACGCTTAAGCCTCTTCGGTTACCAGTTTAACAAAAATGTCGCGCATCCGGGGAATCACCTCCTTGAAGGAATTGATCCGGATGTCTTTGTCGATAAGCTCCTGCAGCTTGGCATTGGCCTCTGCGCGGGGTACCACGATGGCCTTGCGCTCCAGGGTGTCCGTGGTGTACTCGATCTCCACGTTGTCCTCCCCGTGCCGCCGGCGGATTTCCTCCGTACCGCCGGTGACCACCAGCTTGGCCTTGTTAATGAGGGCGATGTTGTCGCAAAGCTCCTCCACCGACTCCATGTCGTGCGTGGAAAGGATGATGGTGGCGCCCTCCTCCTTGAGCCGGAGAATTTCCTTGCGGATAAGGTCTGCGTTCACCGGGTCGAAGCCGGAAAAAGGCTCGTCCAGGATCATGAGCGAGGGTTTGTGCACCACCGTGGTGATGAACTGCACCTTCTGGGCCATACCCTTGGAGAGTTCCTCCACCTTCTTGTTCCACCAATCGGCAATGTCAAAGCGGACGAACCATTTTTTAAGCTCTACGGCGGCCTCACGGGCGCTCATGCCTTTGAGCTGCGCCAGGTACATGGCCTGGTCCCCCACCTTCATTTTGCGGTACAGGCCGCGTTCTTCCGGCAGATAGCCGATGCGGGCCACGTCCGCCTCCGTGATGGGGTGCCCCTGAAAAAGCACCTGCCCTTCCGAGGCGATGGTGATGCGGTTGATAATGCGGATAAGGGTGCTCTTCCCCGCCCCGTTGGGCCCCAGCAGGCCAAAGATTTTGCCCTCCGGGATATCCATCGACACGTTGTCCAGTGCCACTTTGGGGCCGAAGGTTTTGCTTACGTTCTTTACTTCTATTATTGCCATTAGTAATTTAAAATTTTAGTCACAAGTTCCGTGAGCAATTCTGCGGGCGTGGCTTCGCCGGCGTCTCCGCCCTTGCCTTTGTAGTCGTACTCGCACAGGAGCGAAATCACGTTGCTACAGCGCTGGAGCGGGTAATTCCGCACGGCAGCGTCGTACTCTTTCATGAAATAGGGATTCACGCCCAGGACCCTGGCGGCTTCCCCGGGCTGCGGGCGGCCTTTTTCCAGCAGGGCATGGTATTTCAGGATCCGGTAAAAATGGTTGTACAGCGGCGCCACGGCCATGGGAAGGGCAAATTTGGGCGCCTCCCCCATGTGGGCGGCAATCTTGAGCGCCTTGGCACCATCCCTGAAACTCAGGCACTTGGTGAGTTCGAATACGCTGTACTGGCGGCTCACGCCCACATTTTTTTCTACATCCGCCACGGAAATTTCCTGCACCCCTTCCGGCAGGTTTTTCAGGAGCTTTTCCGTTTCTACGGCAATTTTTCCAAGGTCCGTGCCGGCGCTCTCTGCCAGGAGCAGGGCCGCCTCCGGATGGATGCGCAGCCCGCGGCCTTCATAGTACGCCTGAATCCACTGCGGGAGTTCATAGTCCCTGAGGGGCAGCGACTCCACAATGACGCCCGTTTTGAGGACGCTCTTGTACAGCGCCTTACGTTTATCGACCGATGCGCCGTGCATCAGAATCACCAGCACGGTGCTCTCCAGCGGGTTTTGGCAGTAGAGGGAGAGCTCCTCCAGGCCCTTCATTTGCTGGGCTTCCTTCACCACCACCAGCTGCCGGTCCGCCATCATGGGGAAACGGCGGGCGGCCGTGATGACGGTGTCGGCATCGACATCGGCCCCGTAGCAAATGGTTTCGTTGAAGTCTTTTTCCCAGTCCTGGAGGCAATTGTCGATGATGGCGCCTGCCACCAACTCCGGGTAATAGGGTTCCTCGCCCATGAGCAGATAAACAGACTTGAAGATGCCACTGCGGACATCTTCAAGTATGCTTCGGACCTGCCTATCGGTCTCGATGTAGCCTTTGGCAGCCACTATTTGGCGAACTTTTTCTCTTTGGCGCGCACAATCTTTTCCTTGAGGGCATCGGCGGCCTCCGTCACGGCTTCCTCGAAGGTGTGTGCCTGGCGCTCGATGACCATGTCCTCACCGGGAATGTGGGTCTGGAGCTTGACGCATTTGTTCTCTGCGTCCGGCAGGAGGCTTAAGGTGACATCGATATCACCCATGTTGTCGAAGAACTTCTCTACTTTTCCAACTTTTTTGTCAATGTAGTCCAGCAGCTTCTCGTCTGCGTTGAACTTGAGGGACTTAACGTTAATCATTGCGGTCTTCGTTTTTTGCCCTTGGATGGGCGTTCATGTATTGTGCTTTGAGCCGTTCCACGGAGTTGTGGGTATATACCTCTGTGGCTGCTAAACTGCTGTGGCCCAGCATCTGTTTAATGGCATTCAGGTCTGTTCCCTCGTTTAACAGCGCGGTGGCCAGGGAATGCCTGAGCACGTGGGGGGATTTCCTCCCGGTGATGCCGCTTTGGCCTTGCAGTTCCGCTTTCACCGCCCGGTCCACAAATTCCGGATAAAGGGCACGGCCTTTGTCCGTTACCAGGAGCGGAGCGTTGGCAGGTCTTTCCCCCACCATGAAACTAGCTGCACGTAAATATAGCGAAATTTCTTGAAGTAGCGAAGGAATGAGCGGAATTTCTCGCATTTTATCCCCTTTTCCCAGTACGCGAAGGGTCCTGCGACCGGTATCCACGCTTTGGATTTGCAGGCCGATAAGCTCTGCGCGCCGGATGCCGCAGGTGTATAAGATGCTCACAATGAGGCGTCTGAGCCTTCGGTTGTAGAGTTCCTTCGCCAGCTTGCTGCCGGGCGCGGTGCTCAGCAGGACCTGAAGTTCGTCGGTATCGGCCTCATGGGCGCTTTCCGCGAGATAGGTGTCCATAGCCTGCTCCGTATAGTATTCCGGCAGGCGTTTTTCCATTTTGGGCCGCTTCACCGCCTTTGCGGGGTTACTCTTGAGCACGCCCTCCTTCATCAGGAAGCCGCAAAAGCCGCTGAGCGCGCTCATGTGCAGGTGCACGGTCCGGGGCTTAAGGCCCGTGTCAATCAGATGCCCCTCGTACTCCCTTATCCGCGACGGAATGAGATGACCAATCAGGTCACCCCCGGCCTGACCGGGGGTCTGGGCCCACTGGGCAAACGCCCTCAGCGCATCCCCGTACAGCGTCACCGTACGGGGCGAGTACCGCCGGACATCCCTGAGATATGTGACGTATTTGTCAATCATTTTGGCTCCAGCCCAAAGCATTCCCTCGCCTTTTCCCGCATATACGCATCCGCGGCCTCGAACGAGTACGGAATCTCCCCGTCCAGCACCGCGTTTTTCACCATTTCCTTGAGCTGGCCGATGATGTTACACGGCTCAATACCAAAGAGTTGCATAATGTAATCGCCAGTGATGGGATTCTTCCAGTTGCGAATGCTGTCCTTGGCCTCCACCTCCACCATCTTCTCTTTCACCAGCTCAAAATTGCGCCTGAGGCGCGCCACTTTCGCCGGGTTCTTGGAGGTGATATCGGCATTGCACAGGAGCATGAGGTCGTCGATGTCATTGCCCGCGTCGAAGAGCAGGCGGCGCACCGCGCTGTCCGTGACTTCATCGTCCACCAGGGCGATGGGCCTAAGGTGCAGATTCACAAGATTTTGCACGTATTTCATCTTCTCGTTCAGCGGCATGCGCAGCTTCTCGAAGATTTTGGGCACCAGGCGCGCGCCGGTGACCTCGTGTCCGTGGAAGGTCCAGCCCTGCCCCGCCACGTAACGTTTGCTGATGGGCTTGCCAATGTCGTGCAGGAGCGCCGCCCAGCGAAGCCACAGGTACGGCTCCGTGCGGGGCGTTGCGTTGCCGTCCGGGTCGTAGTCGCTTAATCGGCCCTCTGCAATGGCTTCTTTTTCGAAGTACATCACGTTTTCCACCACCTGCAGCGTGTGGGTGAAATTCTCCTTATGTCCCTTACCGTCAACCGTTTCCACGCCTTTGAGGCGGCTCAGTTCCGGCAGGAACTGTTGCAGGAGGCCGGTCTGCTCCATGAGCTCGAACGCCATGGCCGGATGGTCTGTCAGGAGCATTTTGTTGAGCTCCTCCACAATGCGTTCCTTGGAGAGGATTTGCAGGCGTTCGGCCATGACTTTCATGGCCTCAAGGCTTTCCGGGACGATGGTAAATTTGCGCTCGTCGGTGCTCAACCGCGCCGCAAAACGGATGGCCCGGAGCATGCGGAGCGGGTCGTCGCTGTAGGTTTGTTCGGGCTCGAGCGGAGTTCGGATAATGCCCGCCGCGAGGTCCTTGATGCCCCCGAACGGGTCCACCAGCGCACCATAATCCTCTGCTTGAAGTGAGAAAGCCATCGCATTGATAGTAAAGTCTCTACGCAGCTGGTCTTCCTCCAGCGTACCGTCCTCCACGATGGGTTTCCGGGAGTCCCGGTGATAGCTCTCCTTCCGCGCGCCCACAAACTCCACCTCTATCCCGTGATACCTGAGCATGGCCGTCCCAAAATTCTTGAATACACTCACCCGCGCATGGCACTTTTTGCCAATCGCCTCTGCCAGCAGAATCCCCGGACGCACCTCTCCGTCATGCCCGGCCTGACCGGGCATCTCCACAACGATATCAATATCCTTATTTGCCCGCCCCAGGAAGCAGTCCCGTACATACCCCCCAATCACAAATGCCCGCACGCCCACTTCCCTGGCCGTTTCACTCACAAGGTGGAACAACGGATGCTCCAAATATCCTTCCGTAATCGTCATAACATCTCTTCCCACAGCGGGGCGTTTTGCATAAATTGCCAGCCATCGGCCGTACGTTCAAAGATGAACGTCTTGAGGCCGTTCGTGATAGCTATATATCTAACATTCAATTCATTATTATACCGCAGTGCCTGATCTACCACGGACTGGTCCAGGGGCACCTCCGGCCGCTTGCACTCCACAATCATCAGCGGCTGCGCCTGGCGGTTGTACACCACAATATCGGCCCGGTACTCCTTCCCTGCATGGCTGAGCGCCACCTCACTCCCCATCATGTGCTCCGGGATGTGCATTCCCTCGTGCAGCACCGAGATAAACCACTGCCGCACCGCCTCCTCCGGCGTATTCCGCACACTTTTTTTCCGCAGCGGATCCCATATATAGTCCTGTTGTACCATCTTAACGCCAAATTTACCCTTTTTCCCCCACTTTTGCAACTTCCACCGCTGCTTAAAGCACACCCACCCCCTCCAGAACTACCTCAGTGCCCTGGCCCCGTGCTTTAACGCCTCCTTTTCACCCCCGTTAAAGCACACCTGCCCCGTTCAGAACCGCCTCAGCGCCTTGGCCCCGTGCTTTAACGCCTCCTTTTCACCCCCGTTAAAGCACACCCACCCCCTCCAGAACTACCTCAGCGCCCTGGCCCCGTGCTTTAACGCCACCGATCACTCTGCTTAAAGCACACCCACCCCCTCCAGAACCACCTCAGCGGCATGGCATTGTGCTTTAACGCCTCCTTTTCACCCCCGTTAAAGCACACCTGCCCCCTCCAGAACTACCTCAGTGGCATGGCACTGTGCTTTAACCAATTTTTTTCACTACCTTTAGGGTCATGAAAACACAAATCCTCATCGTGGCGCTGGCCCTCGGCGCCCTCACTGCCCAGGCGCAGGACTTCCCGCGCGCGTACAAATGGCTCAATAACAAGGAAATAGCCTTCTCGCAAGACGGCTCCTTTACGGACGCGGACGGCTATACCATCACCGTCGGCAAGAAATTTACTAAGACCGCAGGGGTGAACGCGCCGGAAAAGTTCGCAGACTTTCCCATCCAGCCTGCGGACGCCGTGAACCTCACCTATAGCCCGGATTCCACCAAGCTCGCCTTCACGCGCGCGAACAACCTCTGGGTGGTGGACATCGCCAGCGGAAAAGAAACACAGCTCACTACCGACGGCACCCGGACCGTCATGAACGGCTACGCCAGCTGGGTGTACTACGAGGAAATCCTGGGCCGACCGTCCCAGTATCGTGCCTTCTGGTGGAGCCCGGACAGCCAAAAACTGGCCTTCTACCACTTTGACGACACCCAGGTGCCCATGTTTCCCATCTATTCACCCTTCGGTCAGGATGGAAAGCTTCGCGAAACGCACTACCCCAAGGTGGGTGAAAAGAACCCGGACGTCCGGATTGGCTTCGCGGACCTCAAGGGCAACCTCACCTGGGCCGATTTCAACGAAAAAGAGGACCAATATTTTGGCATCCCTTTCTGGGGCGCAGACAGCAGAACCTTCTATGTGGCCCGTATGCCTCGCAAGCAGCAAACACTTGATTTATATGCGGTTAACGCTATCGACGGGAATAAAAAAGTCATCTATCACGAGGAAGTCCCCACCTGGCTGGACTGGATGAGTGAGATGCTCTTTGACGATAAGGGCCTGTACATGGTGCGAAGCTTTGAGACCCTCTGGCAGCAAATTTACTTCCTCAGCTACGACGGCGCCACGCTCAAACGCCTCACCGATGGTCCCAACTGGCGCATCGGCCTGGTGCGCGCAGACAAGGACGGCAGCGTGTATTTCACCGCCGAACGTGACGCGCGCGTGCGCAGCGCGCTATATAAAGTATCGGCCAAAGGACAAATTACCGCCCTTACGGATCCGTCGCTGGATGTGGCCGATGTCAGTTTCTCGCCGGACGGGAAGTACTTCCTGAGCCTGGTGTCCAACCTGCACACCCCGTACGAGATTCGGCTCCAGGAGACCCGGAAGCCGGCGCATAGCTACACGGTGGCGGCTATACCAGCGCAGGAAGGTGCTCAGGGTGAGCTGGTTAGCATCGTCACGGACGGGCTGGAACTGCCGGGCATCATCTACTATCCCAAGGACTTCGATCCGGCTAAGCGTTACCCGGTGCACGTGGATATTTACGGCGGTCCGGACACGCCGCTGGTGTACGACCGCTGGGTGCCGGCGAGCCGCTACGACTGGTATTACCAGAATGGCATCATCGCGCTCATTGCCGATTGCCGCGCCGCCGGGCACAACGGCCGTGCCGGAACGGATGCCATCTACAAGCAGCTTTCTACGGTAGAAGTGGCCGATTTTGTGGCCTGGGCCCGCTGGCTCCAGAGTCTGCCGTATGTAAAGCCGGAAAAGATTGGCGTAGAGGGATTTAGCTTTGGCGGCACCATGACGGCACTGCTTGTAGCAACGGCTTCGGATGCCTACCATTACGGCATCGCCGGCGGCGGCGTGTACGACTGGCGCCTGTACGACAGCCACTACACGGAGCGCTTCATGTCCACGCTGGAGGACAACGCGGAAGGGTATGAAAAGACCGCGGTGGTAAACCGCATTGCCGCTTATCCCGCCAAGGTGGGCACTGCCGATACTTCCGTCATGCTCAAGCTCACGCACGGAACCGGGGACGATAACGTCCACTTCCAGAACACGTTACAGCTGATTGACGTGCTCCACAAGCAGGGCGCCCGCTTCGAGTTCATGATTTACCCGGACGGCATGCACGGTTACCGCGGCTACCAGGGCCGGCACTTTACCCAGGCCAATCGGGATTTCTGGCGGCAGTATTTGCTGGAACATGAACAATAGCACGAAGCGTATGCTGGTTAGTAAGTGTTTGATTATCAGTATAATATGGAAAATCCTCGGCCCCAAAAGCGCCGAGGATTATTAGCATTTGGTTGATAATCAATGAGTTGTGGGCCAGTGGGAACTTTGTATATAGAGCAGTTAAAGCACAGGGGCAGGGCTCGGTGAACGGGGTGGGTGTGCTTTAACGGGCCACAGCGTGCAGCCAGGGAACTGAGGGCCCAAAGGCCTAAGCAAAGAAGCTGTCGCGGAAGTTAACCAGGTACACCTGTTCCACGGCGCGGGTGAGGGCCGTGTACAGCCACTTCAGGTCCTCTTCCTGAAGCTCGTCCTGCCAGAAGGGGTTGTCCACAAACACGCACTTCCACTGGCCGCCCTGGGCTTTGTGACAGGTAATGGCGTGCGCATATTTGATTTGCAGGGCATTGAAAAAAGGATCGGAGCGCACGGCGTCGTACCGCTTTTTCTTGGTGGGAAGGTCTGCATAGTCTGCCAGCACACCTGTGAATAGCGCCTGCGCGGCCTCCTGCCCCAGCGAGGGGGCATCGCTTTCCAGCACGTCCAGCAGCACCTTCATCTCTACCTCCTGGTCCCCATAGTCCGGGAACGAGAGACAGGCATCGGCGAAATGCAGGCCGTACCGCTCTTCAAAATGCCTGATCCACACCAGCTTAGCCATATCGCCATTGGCAATGTAGTCCGTCCCGTCCAGACCGTCCAGATAATGGTTCCGCACAATCATGAGCCGCTCCCCCCTCACCAGCCGCTCCTCATGATAGAGGACGGAACTGCGGATGCCGGCATTGTACCGGCCCGCCCGTTTGTTGGAGCGGCAGAGCACCATGACCTCGTCCTCCCCATAGTGTCCATATGCGTCCGCCAAAGCTTCCAGCAGTTCCCCGCCGGAAATGCGCTTCACGTCCGGAAAAACGGACAAACGCAGTGAAGCGCCGGAATAAGGCAGCAGCTCCCGCAGCCCCGTCGCATTCCGCAAAATCCCGGAATCGGCCGCCTGCCGCACCACGGTGGTGAGCTCCACGTACGACACGCCCCCGAAGCCGTTCATAAACGAGGCCGACAGCGCCGGCGAAGCATCCAGCCCCACCGGAGGCAGCTGGGCAGCGTCCCCCATCAGGATGAGCCGGCAGTCTGTCCCGGCCCGCACGAACGCCACCAGGTCTTCCAGCAAATTCCCTGTCCCGAAGCCGTCGGAAAGGCCAATGAGCGACACCTCGTCCACAATAAACAGCGTGCTCCGCGCCTTGTTGAACGTGAGCGTAAACGCCCCCACTCCCTCCGCGCTAAGCGATTTTTGCCGATAAATATGCTTGTGGATGGTAGAAGCCGGATGCCCCGCGTACTGCGACAACACCTTGGCTGCCCGGCCGGTAGGGGCCAGCAGCACGGACGGAATCTCCAGCGCAGCCAAGCCCGCCACCACAGCAGCCATGGCCGTGGTCTTACCGGTCCCCGCATACCCGTTCACCACCAGGATATCCCCGTCGTCCGAAGACAAAAACGCAGAAACCGCCCGCAGCAGCCGCTCCTGGCAAGGGGTGGGAGAATACGGAAACGCCTTCCGGAAAAATGGATAAAACTCCATTAGTAGCGACGGTTAAAGATACTCGAAATCACGGCAAAAACCGGATAAATTTCTACACGACCCAGGAACATATCCACCGTGTACACAAGCTTGATCCCCACAGGTTCCATATTGAAATTGCCCATGGAGCCAATATCGTAGATGGACGGCCCCACATTGCCCAGCGACGCCACGGAACCCACCAGCGCATGCCCATACGGGTCTCCCATGAGCATAATCATGATGGCCGATCCCCCCAGCAGCAGGAAGTACATGGCAATATAGAGCACCTGCGGATAAATTTCTTCGTCGTGCAGAATCCGGCGTCCCACCCGTACCTCAAAAATGGACGAAGGATACAAGGTTTTGAGGATTTGCATGTGGATGGCCTTGAACAGCACGATGACGCGGTCTACCTTAAGACCACCGGTAGTGGAACCGGCACACCCGCACACCAGGCTCACCAGCACCAGCATAAAGCACGGCAGCACCGGCCAGGTGGAGTTGTCCGCAATGGCAAACCCGCTGGTAGAAGCATAACTCACCACCTGGAAGGTACCGTCCAGGAAGGCCCCGCCCCACGAATCATTCACCCCCTGCAGTTTGAGCGACAGCGAGGTAATCACGGCAATCACGGCCAGCGCGATGCAGTAGAACCGCAGCACCGGGTTGTGCAGCGGACGCAGCGAACGGTTCACCAGCGCCATGAAAATGAGCCCGAAATGGATGGACGCGAGGAACATGAACACAATGGTGACGATAGAAATCAGGGGCGAATTAAACGCGCCGATACTCAGGTTCCGGGACGAGAAACCGCCCGTAGCACAAACGCTAAACGCGTGACACACAGCGTCAAAAACGGGCATCCCGCATAAGACATACGTCACAAACGCCGCCCCGCAAATGCCCAGGTACACCCACGCAAAAATATACACCGTCTTGTTGGCCCGGCTCCTGTAATCGTCGCGGGAAAGGGACGAGAGTTCCATGTTGGTGAGCCTGAGCCGCACCGGAGACGAGTTGGGAATGATCAGAAGCAAAAACACCACAACACCCAAACCGCCGATAAAATGCGTTGCCGAGCGCCAGAACAGGAGGCTCCGCGGGAGGGACTCTACATCCTCCAGAATGGTGGAACCCGTTGTAGAAAAGCCGGAAACGCTTTCGAACCAGGCGTTTATCACCGAAAACGGACCGCCCCACAGCGCGTACGGAAGCGCCCCGAAAATGAAGGACAGCAGCCACGACAGAAAGATAATCATGAACCCGTCCTTCAGGGAAATCTGGGAGGTTTTCCGCACAAAAATGAAAGGGAAAACGCCCACGATAAAGGTGATGACAAAGCTGATCAGCAGCGGTGACAGGGCGGAATCGCCGCCATCGGCCAGGGAAACAAAAACCGACAGCAGCATGAACAGGGCACTCACCAGGAGCGCCACGCCCACATTCCGCGATATGACCTTAAGATTCATCCCGTACCCTCTTTTCCTTGAGCTCCGCCATGCGCCGGCGCAGCGTCCGGTTCTCCTCCGTAAGGTCTGTAACCGCATTATTCAGCTCACAGAGCTGGTCGTTTCCGTCGAAGGAATAGGTGTAGCGCCGCCGGAATTCCAGATAGTCTTGCAGCGCCTGCCGCATCCGGTAGATGGGACTGACGTAATACACCAGGATGTAGAAAAGCAGCAGGAACACCAGCAGAATGCCCACGGCAACGGCCACGGCGCTGGGAATGATGCTGCGGAAAAAGCCCCGGTCAAAGTCCTTGGAGTTTTGCTCCAGTTCCATGTACATGGTGGTGCTCAGGCGGTCCAGATAGCCTCTCATGCGTCCGAACAGCGGCTGCAGGCGGCTAAAATACCAGTCTCGCGTGTTGATGAAATTGGACTCCAGGACATCTTCCAGCTCCATGGAGGCCAGCATATAGGCCGAGTAGGCATATACCACGGAGTCTGCCATGGGAACCGTTTTACCGGCACCAAAGGACGCGCGCAGAGAGTCGCAATAGTCCAGGAAGGCGCTCCGGTCAAAGTCCGGCAGGGTGGAAAGGTGATCGTCGCCGATCACCGCCAGCAGTTGCAAATTGTAGGTATCCACGGCATCTACCAGCTTTTGGGTGAGATGGATGTTCCGGATATCGTCCGCAATCATGTCCGAGACGTAATTGGACATGCGCCTGTATTCCAGTACGGAGATGATACTGGACATGAGCAGGACCACCGCAATGGCGCTTAAGGCAAGCGTCACTTTCATTTTCAGGGACAGGCGGAATTCCTGCAACCAGTTTTTCAGTTTCACAAACATAGCAAATGCAAAGATAGGCAAATTTTCGCATTCATTATGCGCGTATTAAAATAAAGATATTTTTGAAGATTTGCAAATTCAATAAAAATTTTTTAAATTTGCCGCGAAAAAATGAAAATCTTATGAGAGAGACCTTCCTTGACAAAAAAGACAACAAGAACTCCCTCTTGAAAAAGAACATCCTGTTCCTCTGCATCGAGCGCGGGGAACACAGCATCGCCTCCATCAGCGAGGCCATCGGCGCATCCGTTCCCACGGCTACCAAACTCATCGGGGAACTGATGGACGAGGGATTCATGGTAGACCTTGGCAAGTCCGGCACTTCCGGCGGCCGCAGACCTTCCATCTACGGTCTCAATCCAGAGGCCGGGTACTTTGTAGGCGTACACATCCGCAACCGGCATGTCAGTATTGCCGTCACCGACTTCAAAGGCGGTCTCATCTCTTTCCAGGACGAAATCCTCTACAGAATGGAGGCCAACGAAGAATCCGTGCACAAGATTGCGGACGGCATCCGCGAGCACGTGGACAAAAACGGCCTGGACTGGAACCGCATCATGGGTGTGGGCGTGGCCCTGCCCGGCCGAGTGAACCCGGTCACCGGCTACAGCAACAATTACTCGTTTGACCCGTCCCGTCCCATCGGCCAAATGCTGGAAGAGGAACTGAACGTGCATGTGGTGCTGGAAAACGACTCCCGCGCCATGACCTACGGCGAATACCTGGGCGGCGGCCTCAAGGAGAAAAACATGCTATACGTGAACGTGAGCTGGGGACTGGGCATGGGCATGATCCTGAACGGACGCCTGTACTACGGCACCTCCGGCTATAGCGGAGAGTTCGGCCACTTCCCGCTCCTGGACAACGGTCAAATGTGCCGATGCGGCAAAATCGGCTGTCTGGAAACCGGCGCCTCCGGCAGCGCCCTGGTGCGCATGATCAGCGAAAAGCTCACCGCCGGGCGCGCATCGTCCCTGGCCCGCAAGTTCAAGGCCGATGGCAAAATCAACATTACGGAGGTGTTCACCGCCATCCAGCAGGAGGATATCCTGGCCATTGAGACGGTGGAAAAGGTGGGCACCAACCTGGGCAAGGGTCTCGCCGGCCTCATCAACATCTTCAATCCGGAGCTGGTGGTGATTGGCGGTAAGGTAGCCGTCGCCGCCGGCGATTACCTGATGCTCCCCATCCGTACCGCCATCAAACGCCATGTCCTGAACATCGCCAACCAAGATACCACCATCAAACTGACGCAGCTCAAACAGAAGGCCGCCCCTACCGGCGCCGCCCTCCTGGTCCGCAGCCGCATGCTTGGAATCCTGTAATTTATGCCTCAAATATCCCGTCGCGGCCTGGAAATGCCGTCGTCCCCCATCCGGAAACTCGCCCCCCTGGCCAACGAAGCCAAGCGTCAGGGCGTGAAAGTGTATCATCTGAACATTGGCCAGCCGGACCTGCCCACCCCGCAAAAAGGCCTGGACGTGCTCAAGGCCATCGACCGTAAAACGCTGGAATACAGCCCCTCCGAGGGCCTTTCCATGCTGCGCGAGAAACTGGTGAAATACTACGCCAAGTTTAACATTGCCGATATCACCGCGGAGAATATCATCGTTACCAGCGGCGGCTCAGAAGCCATTCTGTTCGCGTTTCTGGCCTGCATGAACCCCGGCGACGAGATGATTATGGTGGAGCCCGGCTATGCCAACTACATTTCCTTTGCCGTTACGGCGGGCATCAAGGTAGTTACCGTCACCTCCTACATTGAGGACGGCTTCAAACTGCCGCCCATGGAGGATTTTGAACGGGCCATTACGGATAAAACCAAGGCCATCCTCCTGTGTAATCCCAACAACCCCACCGGCTACGTTTACAGTCCTCAGGAGCTGCAGCAGTTAAAGGAGCTGGTGGTTAAGCACGACCTCTATCTCATTGCAGATGAAGTATATAGAGAATTCGTTTACACCAACGAGCCCTATGTGAGCGCCATGTCGCTGGGCATCCCGGAACATGTGATTCTGGTGGACTCCGTGAGTAAGCGCTACTCGGAGTGCGGTATCCGCGTGGGCATGCTGGTCACCCGCAACCGCCTGGTGTATGACACCGTCATGAAGTACTGCCAGGCCCGCCTGAGCCCGCCGCTGCTGGGCCAGCTGGTGGCAGACGCTTCCATCGAGGGAACAGAGGAGTATTCCAAACAGTGCTACAACGAGTACAAAGAGCGCCGGGACTTCTTTATCAAGGGCCTGAACAGCATTCCGGGCGTATACTCCCCTATGCCGCACGGCGCCTTTTACACCGTAGCCAGTTTACCCGTGGCCGATGCCGAGGATTTTTGCCGATGGTGCCTCACGGACTTCCGCCTAGACGGGGAAACCGTGATGATGGCCCCGGCCGCCGGTTTCTACCGCAATCCGGACCTGGGCCGCAACCAGGTGCGTCTGGCGTATGTCCTTAAAAAAGAAGACCTTCAGCGGGCTCTGATGCTACTCAGAGGCGCACTGAAGGCCTACAATCGCAGAACCGTCTATTAGCGGCGCAGCCGCTCTAGCAGTTCGTCGCCCAGCGCCTGTTTTACGCGGATGTGCTCCAGCACGGCCGTCACAAAGGCATTGGACTCAAAGTCACCGCGAACCTCGGAGAAGTCCTGTTCCTTTTCCTCCCGGCTGCCATCGGCCCCGAAACCGGTCATGGAAGCCAGGTTGAACTCCTTCTTGGCGTCTTCGTACAGCTCTTTGTCCAGGCCGATGACGGCGTCTTCCCACTTGCGCACAATATCGGCCACTTGCTCGGCGGTGATGGTTTCCAGCGGGTAGCCAAAGAAGTCTGCATATTTGTCGTAGGCCCAGGTCCACTCGTACTCGTAATAGTGGCTGTGCATCTGGTGGAAGGCATCCGAAAGCTCCTTGAGCGTATATTCCCCGCTCTCCATCTTGTCCAGCGCCGCATTCACCGCAAATTTGGGGGCAATCAGGCCGCTCAGGTCCACCCAATAGCCTGTCCCGGTTGCCGCCGTGGGCTTCAGGGCCTCCCGGATTTGGGCATCTGAGGCTCCTGCAGGCAGGTTTTCCAGCTTTTTGATGATGGAGTTGCCCAGGAACTTGGTAATGGCCGTCTGGTAATAACGGATACCGTTCCGCAGCGAGGAGTTGCGGATTTTGGTGCTGTGATAGGAGTAAATGTCCGAGAGTTCACCGGAGGAATACAGCAGGTTTTTGAGGAGCTGTACGCCCTTGAACATCTTCTGGATGGTGAAAGGGCTTAGGAGGTTGTAGTTGATGCAATCCAGGCGGTCCGGGTCCTTGCGACCGTCACGCTTGGGCCACTTCTGGGCATCGCGAACCGTGCCCACACTGCGCAGGTTCACACCCGGAACAAGGTAGGTATTGTTCTGCTGCTCAATCAGATACGAGAACGGCAGGTTGGTGGTGTCCGAGTGGGTCACGTGCCGGCCCATCACCAGCGAGAACGCACCGATACGGGACGGCCACAGGATATAGGAATCGGAGGCCGTTTTAGCGCCCCGCTCCAGGATTCCCTGGTGGATGGGGCCCAGCTTGTACATGTGGTTGCTCTGGTTGGAGCCGGAACCGGCGTTCATGAAGGAGAATTTGCCGGCGATAAGCAGGGTGCTCTTGTGGTGGGTCACCGTGAACGGGCCGGCAAAAATGGCGCAGGCCTCACCGTTCTCTCCCTGGCAATTGCTGAAGAAAAGGGAATCGGAGGCACTGTAGGCATGGCCCAGCGTGCAGCACTGCCCCACAAAACAGCGCGTAAGGGTGGTATTGTCTTCTACCTTGGAGCCGCTGCAGATGATAAAATCGTCCGCAATCACGCCATAGCCGATGGTTACCGGCGCCACCATATTGCTGTTGATGCTGCCGTTTTTCAGGCGGCTGGCACCACTGATCCGGGTGCCGTCGCCAATGCGTACCCCATTGATAATACAGGTGTTACGCACCGTCACATGATCGCCGATGGTACCCCGCTCGGAGCTGTGCTCCCGGGCATAGGCCTCAATTTGCCCGTTCATCCGGGCAATCAGGCCGGGACGATGCCGGTACATGGCCAGTACATAGGCAATCTGCGCGCTCATGCGGTCAAAGATTTTCACCTCACGGCCGCCGGTTTCGTTGAGCACGGACACCTCTACCCCATTGCCAAAACTGCAATTGCCGTCCACGAAAATCAGGTCCACGTTCTCGATATAGGTATCGTGGCCTATGTCGTAGTTGGCGATATAGTCGGTCACATTTTCCACCAGCGAATTATCGCCGATGGTGACATTGTGCAGCGTAGCGTTCCGGATACCGGCATGCTTGTGCAGGCCGCCGGGAAGGGTAAACTGCGCTTCGAATTTGCCAAAGCGCACCGTTCCGGAAAAACGCACGTTGCGAATGTACTTCAGGGATTCCGGATCCGAGGTTTCTACCGTACTCCAATCCTCCGCACGGCAGCCAAAGCTGATGAGCTGGTCTACTTCTGCGCGGGTTAAAGGTCTGTAATCCATATAATTATGACAAATTAAGTGTACAAGCCGCCGTTTACGGAAATCACCTCACCGTTTACGTAGGAGGCTCCCTCGGAAGCCAGGAAAGCCACCACGGCGGCTACCTCTTCCGGCTCACCGAAACGGCCGGCGGGGATGTCTTTCTTGAGGGCGTCCTCGTCCAGTCCTTCCACCATATCCGTACGGACAAAACCGGGCGCCACCGCATTTACCGTTACTTTCTTGCGGGCTACTTCCTGGGCCAGGGCCTTGGTGGCGGCAATCATACCGCCTTTGGTGGCCGAGTAGTTGGTTTGGCCGGGAAGGCCTTTGAGGCCGCTCAGAGAGGCCATGTTGATAATGCGGCCGTATTTTTTCCGCAGCATGGGCTGCAGCAATACGTGGGTCACATTGTACCAGCCGTTCAGGTTGGTGTCCAGCACTTTGCGCCAGTCTTCGCGTTCCATCCAGATGAGGAGGTTGTCGCGACGAATGCCGGCGTTGTTCACCAGCACTTCCACGTACTCGTCCGGATGGGCTTCCTGCCAGGCTTTAAGGCAGGACTCCACCGCCTCGGCATCGGCCACATCAAACTTCAGGAGTTCCCCGTGACCGTCAATGGAGGCCAGGGTTTCCTGGGCTGCGGCCTCGTTGGAGACATAGTTGATGAGCACTTCATAGCCCATGCTGTATAATTTCTGGACACAGGCGCGGCCAATGCCACGGCTGCCTCCGGTGACTAAAGCATATTTCATGGTTCGATTGATTTACAAGTGTTTAGGGCCGATATACTGGTGCCCAGGATGCCGTGCAAGCCCAGGTTCTGGCCGGTAAGGAAAAGCCAGGGAAGGGGCGTAGCGGCGGCAATGAAGTCCGCGTTGGAATGCTTTACGATGCCATAGCCCTGGTTCATCCGGCAGTGATACTTGCGTACCTTGAGGCCGGGGAGACGCTTTGCCGCACGGGCAATCATTTCCTCCGGATTCCCTTCCCCGAAGCACATGAGCTCCAGGATGTTGGTACCGGGCTCGTCAAAGTGGATCATGAGGCTGTCGTCCAGGAAAATGGCGCCGCTTTGCCAAGGCACGCAGTCCGGTTCCATCAGGCAGTGAACGGAGAAAATGTCCGGTCCGTTCTCCTGCATGCTCAGGCGGTGCGTATAGGCCCGGCGGACATGGTCCTTCACCAGTTCCATAGTGGTGAGCGGATGCAGGTCTGAGATAACATAATCGGCCTGGAAAGTACTGCCATCAGAGCAGGTAACCACCTGATTCTCAATAGCAACTACCTTCTTCTGATAGCGGATGTCCAGTCCTTGGGCAAGGGCCTTGGACAGGGTGTCTCCCCCGCCCTCCAGCCGCCAGGTGCTCTGGCGGAAGGGGCCCAGGATATGGGAGAGTTCAAAGTCCGAGCGGGTGTTCAGCCGCAGGAAACCCAGGCCCTCGTCCGGATCGGCCTTATACCAAGGCAGGTCCATCAGGCCCAGCGGGCGGAAGATTTTCTCCAGCGGTTCGCCGGGGGCCAGGCCGCCCACCGAGTGAAAGCCCCGGTCGCAGCGGGCACCCTCCCAGGTGAATCCGTGCAGGATGCCGCCGGGCTCTGTATCGGCCTCTAAGACCGTGACACTGAACCCTTTGCGCACCAGCAACTGGCCGCAAAGCAGGCCGCCCAGGCCGGCGCCGATGATAAGGACGGACTTAGACATTCCGTACGATGAGCGTGGAGTTGGTTCCGCCAAAACCGAAGGAATTGGACAGGAAGGTGTCGAAGTGGCTCTCGATGGTGGTAGCAGGAATGAGCAGGTGGCAGGAATCCTCGTCCGGAGTCTCGAAGTTGATGTTACCGGCGATGAAGTCGTTCTTCATCATGAGGATGGAATAAATAACCTCCGAAGCACCCGCCATCCACATCTCATGGCCGGTCTGGCTCTTGGTGGAAGTGATGGGAACGGTCTTTTCGCCCAGCACGCGCAGCAGGGCCTTGGCCTCGTTGGCATCGCCCACATGCGTGGAAGTGGCGTGGGCATTCACATAACCAATTTCTTTCAGGTCGATACCGGCGCGCTTGATGGCCATTTCCAAGGAACGGGCAGGACCGTCTACGTTGGGCGAAGAGATATGGTCGCCATTGGCGGAGAAGCCGTAGCCCAGAACCTCGGCGATGATGGGAGCGCCGCGGCGCTTGGCACTCTCGTAGCTTTCCAGGATCACGGTAGCGGCACCACCGCCCGGTACCAGACCGTCGCGGTTGGCGTCGAACGGACGGCAAGCCTTGGTGGGCTCGTCCTCACGGGTGGAGAAAGCGGAAATACCGTCGAAGGAACCGGTAGCGGCCATGTTCACTTCCTGTGCACCGCCGCAAACCACCATCTCCTGCAGGCCGTTCTGGATGAGCAGGGCACCCAGGCCGATGGCGTGGGAACCGCTGGCGCAAGCGCCGGACACGGTGAGATTGATGCCCTTGAGGTGGAAAATCACGCCCAGGTTCATGGTTACGGTAGAGTTCATGCTCTGGAAAATGGCACCGGCACCGCAAAGCATGGTGTCTTTCTTGGCAATGATCTTGGCCACGGAATTGTACACGGCGTCTGCGGTGCTGTCGTTGCCGTACAGCAGACCTACCTCATGGCTGTCCAGATAATCCTGGTCGATGCCGGCTGCCTTGAGGGCATCACGCGTGGCGCAGTAGGCATACTGGGCCGGTTCCGGCATGTAGGCACGCTGGGCACGGGGCAGCTCCGCCTTGAGTTCCGGCTTGGGAACAAAGCTGGTAAGACCGGAACGGAAACCCATTTCCTTCCGGGCCGGATCCAGGATAATACCGGACTTGCCATTATATAAGGAATCTCTGACTTCATCCAGGGTAACGCCCAAGCAGGACCAGATACCCATACCTGTAATAACTACTCTATTCATGTATTCTCTGTTTTTGATGTTCAAATAACTTGCAAAGATAATGAAAATAAATGAGAATCTAATGAGATACACTCGCTTCGCTCGGTATGACAGTTGTCATTCCGAGGCCGAAGGCCGAGTGAATCTCAATATACGAAGAAGCCCCGGAGGTCAGTTGACCTTCGGGGCTTCCGAAAAACCGCAGCTACCTACTCTCCCACCTGGTGGGGCAGTACCATCGGCGATGGTGAGCTTAACTTCTCTGTTC
>Ga0310695_10004861_pt1 | contig 24197 bp, 11 predicted proteins | sample RumenRJG_04DNA_FD_203882 | JGI IMG/M metagenome (GOLD analysis project Ga0310695, IMG submission 203882) | Bovine rumen microbial communities from Lethbridge, Alberta, Canada - RJG_04 (v2) (version 2) | ecosystem: Host-associated > Mammals > Digestive system > Stomach > Rumen | place: Canada...
GCTCGTCTGGAGGATGTGGGCGCACACGTCGGCCAGTTCATCCAGGTGGGAACAGTCAACGACAGCCCCGGCAAAGGTGCGGTAGGCTCCCGTCTGGATTTCATAGTAATCATAGGTCTCCCGGCAGGCCCCAATGAGGTCGGGCTGGTCGGCACACAGCAGCGGCAGCGTGAGTTCATAGGGCATGCCGCGGCCATGGATCTCGGTGGGGTAGCCCACAAAGTACCGGCAGCAATGGCGCAACTGGTAAGCGACCTCGATAGCACCCATGTAGCATGCGTCGGCATAGATCCAGGAGAACATCCCCTCGGGAATGGCTTTGGCTAGTTGGTCAAGAGGCATCGTGGCTCCATTGTCCTCGCCAAACACACGGCGCGGCGCGGCATTGCGCGTCGATAGGCTGGGAGCCCAGCCCGTCGCGTGGGACCACAAGACGAGGCCATAGTCCTGGGCTGGAGCCAGGCGCTTGGCATCGGCGATGACTTTACTCATGCGCTCGACGGTAACCGAGGCATTGCGCGTTGAGTCATAAGTCTCCAGCGTCTCATGAACGACCTTGCCGCGCTTGCCTTCCTTGATCTCAAACAGTTCAGGGCGGCCGCCCTCGGGCCCGACCCGGTAAACAAGCCAGCGGCAGCCGTTGAGCCCTTCTCGCTCGATGGCGTCGTCCATCTCGTTGAGGTCGAGTTCATCACGGGCGTTGGAGCCCAGGCTGTTGGAGGCGACCATATAGACCAGCACCGTGCGCTTGGCGACCTTTGCCGGTTGGTCGGGTTCATCGCTCTGGCATGCCGTCATGGCCAGGCACATGGCGATTAACAGCAAGGTGATGTTTATTATCTTCATTTTCATCAAGTTGTTTTTTTTAGGAAGTGGGGTGGTGCCACGTTTTGATTTATCCTCATGTTACATTTTCGGCCGCAAAGATATGTTTTTCTTTTGAAAAAAACGATTGGTGTCCCGTAAAAATAGCGATAGGCATTGTGATGTGTTTGATGGATCATCATGCTGCTCTTGCGGGCCGCATGATGGCCCCACGTGCAGCATCCCCGCATGCTGTCGTGTGGCATGCGGAGATGCAGGGTCTGTTATGACTTGGGCGGTGGGTTACTGGAAGGCGTTCTCGCTCAGGCCCTTGCCGCCGATGGCGAGATCCTTCATATAGGTGGGAACGGGCTTGCCCAGGTACTTGTCCACATAGAGTTTTGCCAGGTACTGGCCGAGCATGAAGCCGTGGCCACGCAGTCCGGTCAGCAGACCCACCTCGGGGTCGATGATGTAGCGCGGCTCGATGTAGTAGCCCGCCCAGACGGCATGGAAGCCGACGGATGCCAGGTTGGGAATCCACTGGGCAAACATCTCGCTCACAATCTTGAGGAAAGCCTGGCTGTTGTACTTGAGGTCTTGGCGGGCCTCATAGGGGTCACAGTCGGGTGACGCGCAGCCGATGATCTGGCCCGTGTGCAGGAACTGCTGGCCGTAAACGGCGTTGAAACCCTTGTAATGACGGCGGTCGATGATCATGTCGAGCGAGTCGCCATTGACACCCAGGTTGGGCAAGCGGCGCGTGATGAAGGCCTGGTGCTTGACGGGATAGAGTTGGGTGTCGATGCCGAGCATGTCGGTGAACTTCTCTGAGCCCCAGCCCATGGCGTTGACAAAGTGGTCGCACGTGAATTCCACGTAGTGCTTGTCGTGGCGGCGCACCAGCACACGGTACTTGTCGCCCACCCGCTGCACGTGCAGCACCTCGCAATCCTCCATGACCTGGCCGCCATGCTGCTTGCCGACGGTGCGCACATACTCGATGGTGCGTCCCGGAGTGGCCTGCCAGCAATTCTCGGAGATCAGGGCGTGGCTGTAGGTGTTGTCGTTGGGATTCCAGTAGGGCGAGATTTTCTCGGTGAAGTCCTTGCGGTCGATCATGTAGGCCTCGCTCCAGGCGCGTGAGGCGTCGAGGGAGCGGTAGGTGGCGTCATCGTGCACGAGGTTGACATATCGGGTCATCTTCAGGTCGATGTTGCAGTGCTGCTGGTCGTCGCGGAAGATTTCCAGGTTGTGCATGGCGATGTCGCTGATGTCGGGGTTGGAGAAGGCAGGGCGTCCGCCACCGATGCAGCGCCACGTCGAGCCGCGGTCATAGTTGACCAGGACGACGCGCTTGCCGGCCTCGGCAAAGTAGCGGAATGCGGCGCTGCCTGCCATGCCGCCGCCGGCGACGATGACTTCGGCCTCGGCTTTCTCGATGACCGACCCGTGCTCAAAGACGAAGGTCTCCTGTGTCTCACCGTTGTACACGTCACCCAGGGTGACCTGGTTGGCCAGCGGGGCGCGCGGTGTGCTGTCGCCGGTCACCTCGATGCCGTGGGCGCGCAGGATCTGCTTGGCGCGCGACACGCAGCGCTTGCCGCGGCAGGGACCCATACCCATGCGGGTGGTGTGCTTGAGTTCGTCCACCGAGATGAACTTGCGGTCGCCGACCACTGCAAGCAGGGTCTTCACGTCCACATCCTCGCAGTGGCAGACAAAGGCTTTGCCTTCCTCGGGGTCGGTGAGGGGTCGCAGGTTCAAGGGCTCGGGATAGCGCTCCTTGAGGATGAAGCCCTTCACTTGGTTCAGGTCATCGGCCTGGGTTGCCTGGACGCGGGCCACGTTGGTCTTGTTGTCCTTCTTGAGCACCTTGTCGATGACGCCCTGGCCCACCTTGGCGCCGTTGTCATCAACGAGGTACACTTCCTTGCCCTCTTCTACCTCATACTCCACGGGCAGGAACACCACATTCTTGCGCTTGTCATAGCCGAAGATGGCCAGGCCGGGGCAGTGGTTGACACACTGCATGCAGCCGATGCACTTGTCATAATCGACGATGGGTACCGACGACGTGGTGGGCTTGGTGATGGCACCCTGCGGGCAGGAGAAGGTGCAGGGATTGCAGGCAAAGCCGTAGAGGCAGTTAATCTGCACATAGGGTTTCGCGGCCATGCGCTCCTCGGTGGGAACGCGCGGCTGGTCGAGCAGGCGCACGGGGCGCTGCTGTGAGTCGATATACTGGCGGGATACTTCCAGATAGTCCTCATAGGGGAAGCGGAGGCCCAACTCCTGGGCCACCTCATAGGCCACCTGGCGGCCACGCAGCACGGCACTGGTGCCCTCGCCGATGCGGACGGCATCGCCGGCGCCATAGACGTTGCGGCCAAAGACCGAGCGGCCCTTGACGAGCAGTTGGTTGTCGGGAATCAGGCCCGTGCAGATGTTGATGATGTCGATGTCGTCAATCACACGCTCGGTGCCCGGAATGGGCTGGAAGTTGCGGCACTCGGCAATCACGGCTCCGGTAACGCCGGTGTAGTCCTCGTTGGGGATGGCGCGCAGCAGCACGTGGGATGTCATGATGGGGATGCCCAGTCGGCGCACACGGTTGGCCTGCACGGGGAAGCCGCCCTCGTGGTCCATGCCCTCGATGATGGCCTTGATGGTCGCGCCGGCCTGCATCGCCTGGTAACTGGTGAGGTAGCCGATGTTGCCGGCTCCCACGGTGAGTACGCGCTTGCCCAGCAGGGTGTGCTCCTGGTTCATCATCTTCTGGAACACGGCAGCGGTGTAAACGCCCGGCACGTCGTCGTTCTCAAACACGGGCATGAACGGCACGGCGCCCGTGGCCACTACCAGATGGTCGGCGTCGATGTAACTCACCTCCTGGGTGACGATATTCTTGAGCGCGATGCGTCGCCCCTCGAGCAAGTCCCACACGGTGTTATTGAGCAGGATGCCGTCATGGTTGTCGCCCGCTAGCGTCTTGGCGATGTCAAAACCGCGCATGCCACCAAACTTCTGCTCCTTCTCAAAGAAGAAGAACTGGTGGGTCTGCATATTGAACTGGCCACCCTCGGTGGCATTGTTATCGACCACGATGTTGGGGATGCCCAGTGCGGTGAGTTGCTCGCGGCAGGCAAGTCCGGCAGGGCCGCCGCCGATGATGGCTACTGTGGTCTTGTAAATCTTGGTTTCACTGGATTTGTGGGCATTGCCCTCGGGCAAGTAGTCCTTGGGAATCTCGCGCACCTCTTTCACACCATCGACGCTGGTGATGCAGATGCGCCGCACCTGTCCGTCCACAAGCATCTCGCAGGCACCGCACTTGCCGATGCCGCACTCCAGGCTGCGGTTGCGGCCAGTGGTGCTGTGGCTGTGGACTATGAGTCCCGCTTGATGAAGGGCGGCAGCGATGGTTTTGCCTTTCTGCCCGCGAACGGTCCTCCCTTCAAACTGGAATTCAACATATTCTTCTTTAGGAAGGTCAAGGATAGGATGATTTTCAATTTTGTACATATAATTGACTGGTTTATTAGTTATTGGTTTACATCAGTTGAATGATCAGTGGCCCATCGATTCAGAGAAAGATACAAGTTTCAATAGTCTTTTCTTGTACAGGTCATTTTGTTTCCCGCTATGTGCCTGCCACTATTCGGGAGCAGGCCATTGCCCGAGAACAACCGCAAATTTAGGCATTATTTCATTACAACACCAATTTTTGTAGCATTTTTTTACTCTATTGGCCCGAAAGTTTCGTTTTTGTCACATCTTGCGGGCCGCTGTCATAATTCACTCGCTTGTTTTAAATCGGCCTTACGGCCGAGAAATCAAAAAAATGTATAAAAATCGAACAAAATAAATTTTTATTTCAATTTTATTTATAATTTTGATTTCTCGCGCTAAGCGCGATGAATAGTTCCAGTCGCCATTTATGACACAGCCTCCTATTGTGGTGCTATGGGAGGCTGACGGGTAAAAACGGGCCAATGCAAAACAAGGGCCCGACCGGATGATTGTGATTCCAGTCGGGTCCCTGTTTTAATGAGATGAGCAGGTTTCTGCTTTACCGGGCGGCGGCGAGCAGGTCGGCAGGCAAGATGGGCATGGCACCGTTCTGGGTGCAGACATAGGCGCTCACCTTGACAGCCAACTCGTGGGCCTCGGTGACGAGCTTGCCAGCCAGGATTGCGGCACAGAAGGAGCCCGTGAACGAGTCACCGGCGCCGACGGTATCGGCCACTTCAACCTTGGGGGTCTCCTGGAAGGACATCTGGCCGCGGGTGAAGACATAGGAGCCGTTGGTGCCGCAGGTGAGCACGAGCATGTCGAGGTCATACTTGCCCAGGATCAGCCAGCACTTGTTCTCGATGTCCAGTCCGGGATAGCCGAACATGCGACCGATGGTCACCAGTTCCTCGTCGTTGATCTTGAGAATGTTGCAACGGCGCATCGACTGCTGGATAATCTCCTTGTTGTAGAACTGCTGGCGCAGGTTGATGTCAAAGATCTTCATGCAGTCGCTGGGCGTGGCGTCGAGGAAGCGCTGGATGTTCTCTCGCGAGACGACGTTGCGCTGAGCCAGCGAGCCGTAGCACACGGCGCGGCAGTTGGCTGCGATCTCCTCGATCTCGGGCGTGAAGGGGATGTTGTCCCATGCCACGTTCTCCTTGATGTCATAGGTGGGGATTCCCTCCTCGTTGAGCGTCACTTGCACGGTGCCGGTGGGATAGGGCACGCGTGGCATGAGGTACTTGAGGCCATGCTCATTGAGCGCCTCGATGGTCTCCTCGGCGAGTTTGTCCTCACCCAGGGCGCTGATGGCGATGGCATTGTCGCTGCCCAGGAATTGCCCGGCATGATAGGCGAAGTTGGCGGGGGCACCGCCCAGTTTCTTACCTTCGGGGAGAACGTCCCACAGGGCCTCGCCCAGGCCCACTACATATCGTTTGTCCATCTTTTAGTTTTAAGTTTTTAGTTTTAAGTTTTAAGTATGATTACTATTGCCTACTTCTTATTGTTTTGCAGGGTTGAGTTGCTTGATATAGGTGAACAGGTAGATGACACCGATGGCCATCACCGCAACTGCACCTGCCTGGCCCATAGCGTCGCTGGCAAAGCCCATCAACAACGGGAAGATGGTGCCGCCAAACAGACCCATGATCATCAGGCCAGATACCTCGTTCTGCTTCTTGGGCATCGACTCGAGAGCCGTGGCAAAGCACATGGAGAAGATGTTGCTGTTACCGTAGCCCACGAGAGCAATAGCGGTGTACAGGATCCACTTCTCGTGGCCGAAGAACATGCCGCACATCGACAGGGCCATCATGATGACACTGATGATGAAGAATGTTCTCATCTTGAGTACGCGCAGGAAGAACGAGCCCGTCAAGCAGCCGATGGTGCGGAAGATGAAGTACAGCGAGGTGGCAAAGGCAGCCTCGTTCAACGTCATGCCCAGGCGCTCCATGAGAATCTTGGGGGCGGTGGTGTTGGTGCCCACATCGATACCCACGTGGCACATGATGCCCAGGAACGAGAGCAGCACGATGGGCTCACCGAGCAACTTGAAGCACTCCACAAAGGTCGATGGCTTGCCCTCGATCTTCTCTTCCTGAATCGGAGTCACGCCCAGCAAGACTGCCGAGAAAATACCGACCACGAGGTAGATGGCAAACAGCACGCGCCAGTCAAGTCCCATGCTGGGAATTACAGCAGTGGTTCCCCACATGGCCAGATAAGGCGCCAGGAACGAGGCGATGGCCTTGATGAACTGGCCGAAGGTGAGGGTAGATGCCAGGTTGCCACCACCCATCACGGTTGATACCAGCGGGTTGAGTGACGTCTGCATCAGCGCGTTGCCGATACCCAGCAGCGAGAAGGCGATGAGCATTACCGCAAAACTGTTGCCAAACAGGGGAATCAGCAACGAGAGAACGGTCACTGCCAGCGAGAGTAGCACTGTCTTCTTGCGGCCGATTTTGTTCATCAGCATGCCCGTGGGAACGCTGAAGATGAGGAACCAGAAGAATACCAGCGACGGGAAGATGTTGGCCACCGAGTCCGTGAGTTGGAGGTCTTCTTTCACATAGTTGGAGGCGATTCCCACCAGGTCAACAAATCCCATGCAGAAGAAGCACAGCATGACCGAAATGATCGCGATTTTGTTTGTTTTAGCCATTATTGTAAGTTTTTAAGTTTTAAGTATGATTACTAACGCCTGAAACTCTTATCTTTTATCTGTTAACTGTTCAGAGGTTCAATTGGTAGATCGTGGCCTTGCCGCCCTTGACCTTGAGACTGGTGTAGGGCGTGCTGGGGAACACAAGGTTGGTCATAGCCATCTTGCCGTCGGCATCAAAGGCCTCGATGCTGCAACGGTCGATGAAGATGCGCAGTTGCTTGATGGCGCCGTGGGTGGGAGCGACTGTCACGGCGGGGAATGCCTCGCTGAAGGAAGCATCACCGCTGGCGGTGCGGTCCATGGCAAAGGTCTGCTTGGAAGCATCATATCTCATCACTACCTGCTCTCCACTGGCATTGGACAAGGTCAATTCCATCGAGTTTTTCACATCCACGACGATTTCACAGGTCTCGGTCGGCTTCTTGACCTTGGTACCGCGCACGGCCATCATTTCGGGCGACGGCTTCACGCTGACGTAGGTCTCCTCACCGTCGGTGAACAGGCCCAGGTCGCGGGGAATCGAGTTGGCACTGCGGAACTGACGGGTGGGTACCTGGTTGGCATACTGCCAGTTGGACATCCAGGCCAGCACCACGCGACGGCCAGCCGGCGCATTGTAGAACGATACCGTGGCATAGTGGTCCTTGCCGTAGTCGAGCCACTTGGTGACCTTGGGCATCGACTCGCAGGTGAACTTGTGGCCGTCGAAGTCGCCCACAAAGTACTGCGTTGCCGAGCCGCCGAAGGGTCCACCCGGGTTGATGTTGCACAGCAGCACCCACTTGCCGTCGATCTTCATCAGGTCGGGGCACTCCCACACGCCACCGTGGTTACCGTATTCCTTACCGAAGGAACTCTCATATTTCCAGGTCTTCAGGTCCTTGGAACTGTAGATGTTCATCTCCTGACCAGCAGCCAGAATCATGTTCCAAGCGTTGATGTCGCTGTTCCAGAAGGGGTTCGGGTCGCGGAAGTCGGGCACATCGCTCGTCAACACGGGGTTGCCCTCATACTTGTCGAAGGTCATGCCGTTGTCGTGAGAAATGGCGATAGACTGCGTCTGGTTCTGTCCAGCCGAGGTATAGATGGCCACCACGTCATTCCCATTGGTCACACAGGAGCCCGAGAAGATGGTGCCCACGGCATCGGGTTCGATGGCGGTGGGCTGGTGGGTCCAGTGGATGAGGTCGGTCGAGGTCGAGTGTCCCCACGTCATGTTCTCCCACTGTGAGCCGTAGGGGTTCCACTGGTAGTACAGGTGCCACACGCCGTCCTTGTAGAACATGCCGTTAGGGTCGTTCATCCAGCCATAGGCAGGAGTGTGATGATAGGCGGGACGGAAACGCTCACGGTTGCTCGTGTCAAACGTGTTGCTCACCCGCATCTCGCGCCAGCAGGCGAAGTCCTTGACGGCACCTGTGGTGCGGCGGTCGCCGTGGAAGGTGATGTCAATCAACACCTTCTCGTTGCCATATCGCTGGATGTCGAGAGGTACATAATAATCCACCTTATCAACCGCAAGGCGCACGTTGAGCGTCTGCACCTGCTGGTTGTCTACAATGACGCGCACGTAGGCATTCTCTTCCTTTTCCTGGACAGGGAGCAACAGGTAACGCCCCGTGGCATCTACACGCAGCATGGCGTGATTGTCGCTCAGCACCTGGGGGACCAGTGCCGTGGCCGAGAAGGCCACGAGCACTGCCACCATGATAGTAGTTAATAGCCTGTTCATGATTTCAAAAGTACAACTTATTATCGGTTACTGGAACACTTTCAGGTCCGAAATGGTGATATTGCCACCATAATTGTTGATACTCCAGCAATTCTTCTGGATTCCGTAGATGCGGTTGGTGTAGGCGCAAACGTCGTTGATGTACATTACCATGACCGAGTTATCGGTGTAGATGTTGATGTGATAAACGTTGTCGGCTGGACGCTCAAACCAGTAGCCATCGATGCCCTCGATAAATCCCTTACCGGCAGTTCCCTCCTGCTCGAAGTTCACCTTGCGGTGGTTCTCGTCTTCAGGATTGACCATCATCGTGTAATAACGGTCGCTGTCGGAGCCACGCACCAGCGAGATGCCAAAGCGGTCCCAGTTGTTGGACGTGGTCACGGTAAACGAGATGTGATTGCAGGTTCCCAAGCGGTTGTACAGCACATAGGCATTGTCACCCGAGAGTGAGCCATTGACGCCGCTCAGTTGTGCACCATTGCTGTCCATCACCTTGACGGTCTGCTCGGCATTGAATTTTGCGGCGATGGCAGGCACCTCGCCCAGGGTCAGCGTGCCGTCGGCATGCTGGATGATCTTGTGGCACACCAGTGCCCCCGACCAGTTGGGTTCGCCACCGGCACCCACATTGACGTTCTTGTCGTGGATGGTGTTACCCGTGCGGTAGGGGCACCAGCCCCAGATGTAGCGGTCCTGGCCGTTGCTTGCCGTCTTGCCGGCATAGAATGCGCGGGTGTCGAGTACGCCCTCATGACCATCGCGGGGCCAGTTGGCACCAGGATCGTTGAAGCAGGCCTTCAGAGCCTCCCAGGAGGTTGCCATCATGTATTTCACCTTGCGGCTCCACGATGCACGATAACCCTCACTGTACACCAGGTACCAGTAGTTGCCCATCTTGAAGATGTCAGGGCACTCACACATGCGGTCCCAGATCATCGGGAAGTTGCCGACGTGATCCCACGTTTTCAAGTCGCTGGACTTGAATTCGGCAAACTTCAGGTTGCTGGAGATGACCATGTGGTAAAGGCCATCGTCGGCAACAAAGATCTGCGGGTCGCGGAAGTCATTGTCCGAGTAGCCATAGGTCGAGCCCTTCAACATCCACACGGCATCCTTGGACCAATCTTTGAAGTCGGCTGAGGTCGCCCTCATGACGGCCTCGCGGCCATAACGGTCATGTCCCGTGTAATAGATATAGTATAATCCATCCTTTTCATTATAGAAGCAGCAACCTGTACCCAGTGCAGCATCCTGTTCGTCGGGAGATGTGCCGGTGGGCAGCACTTCGCCTAGAGACTGATAGGTGGCGCCATCAACCGTTGATACGCCCCAGAAGGGGTGGTAGTTGAAAGCGGCATTATTGTCAAACTCCTGCAGGTAGAGCACTTTGAAGTGGCCAGCCTTAGCGTCATAGAAAGGCATCGGGTCACCACAGCGGCCAATGGCTGGGTTGTAGTAGGTCTGGAAACCAGCCTCATCGACCGAGTTGAAGAATGCGGCCGTGCCAGCCCAGTCCTTAGAGGGATCGGGTCCGAAGTTCTCCTCGCTGCAAGCCGACGAAGCGACCAAAAAGCAACACAACAGCAATACGCTGAAAATATTCTTGAACTGTTTCATGAGTCAATTAATGGGTTAAATAGTTGATAGCGTTCTTGGTCATAATCTCGATGTTCTTGTGGTACTTCTCGGTATATCCGGCCTCGTAGGTGTAGGAATACCAGTCGTAGCAACCCGAACCGATGCAGATGATGCCACCCTTGCCCTCACGAGCGGGATACTCCCAGAGCACGATAGCGCCGTCACCACCCACGCCGAGGACTTTACCACCGGTGCGGCCAGTCCATACGTCATAATTGTCATATCCACCCCAGTCGGTACCGATGTGGTACTGGGCGGTGGAGTTGGTGATGTGGTAACCGGCATCGGTGCAATAAACCTCGTTGGGGTTATCACCGGCCACAAGGCCCTGATAGATGGCATGGTTATTTTGACCGTCAAAGATGCGGAATGTCCACGGGCCGCCCACCAGTTCGGCGCTGGCCTCGTCCTGGCCCCAGCAGTTGTTGGGCGTCGTCCACTCGTCGTCGCCAGTCGTGCCGATGAAAGACGGCAGGTTGACGGCATAGCGGGTGAGCAGCAGGGCACCTCCATTCTCATAGAACTGACGCAACTCGTTCAGGGTGTTCATGGCATCGGTAGCCTTGGCGACAAAGTTATCATGTCCGTCAACGCCACCATCAACGTGCCAGTGCCACCAGATGAGTTTGCACTCCGACAGGTCGAGCGTGCCGGCACGCAGGTCGGCAAACGAAGCATACAGTGAACTCTCAACATTGCCCAGCATCCACTGGCAAGCGGTCTGAGCCTCGGGATCAAGTTCGCTCATCGTGGGAGCAGAACCCAGGAACAGAGCCTTGGGCTTGCTGATGGCGATGACCTTGACAGTATAGACGCTCTCGGCAGAATTATTCTTCACCGTGTAGGTGACGGGCTGCGAGAAGTCCTGAGCCACGCCCGACGACGGGCTGATCGTAGCGTTCTGGCTGTAAGTAATCGTCGGAACCAGGTTGGTGATGTCGAGCGTTGCAGGAATATAGACAACAATCGACTTGGTCTCCTGGTCGATGCTACCCGTATAGATGTCGTTGATCACAAACGAGGTGATACGGGCCTCGTCGTGGAGGACAGACAAAGTCCAATCCATAAAGACGTCACCATTCTTGACATGCAACACCTTGGCAGCGTCCATGTTGATGGTTTCGCCCTGGCTAATATTGCACACGGCACCATCCGAAATCTTCAATGACGTCACCTTCATGGCTGAGGTTTCATAGACCTCGGGCAAACGAACGAGGATGGAGCGTGAAGGCAAGTCGATGATTCCCTCAAAGTTATCAAGGGAGAGTTGATCAATCATGCAGTTGCCTTTCAGATCCAGATCACTGATGTTGTCATCAGAGCATGAACTGAGCACAGGAGCAAGTGCGCAGCAGGCAAGACACGCACAAAATAGATATAATATCTTAGATTTCATAATCATTGTTATTTATTTCATCAGAATTAAACTAAGTTACTGCGATTACCAGTTGCCAATGTTCTGCGTGTAATGGCCGTTGGAAGCCGAAATCTGACTGAACGGGATGGGCAGGTACTCGTCCTTGTTGGCCGTGAAATGGGCAGCACTGTAAATCGCACAATGGTCGATTTCCTCAGAATAGTACTTGTTGAGCACTGTAGCGGCATCGCCCCAGCGCACGAGGTCAAAGAAACGCTCGCTCTCCATACCCATTTCCAGACGGCGTTCCATCTTCACAATCTTCACAGCCTGATCCTTGGAATAGGAGCCGCGATAGTTGCTGATGAACATCTTCACACCATATAAGTTGGGATAACTGGAAATCATCTGGGTGCTGGTAGCAGCACGTGAGCGCAACTGGTTCACAAGGTTGATGGCCTGATCGGCCTGTCCTAACTGGGCGTAGGCCTCGGCACGCATCAGCAGCACGTCGGCATAGCGGAATACAATGCGGTTCATCGAGGTGGCCCAATAGGAGCCCTTGATGAGGTAACTGCCGATGAGAGCAGGGTCAACATTGTGCTTGAGTGACACGTAGTAGCCATACAGACCGTTGCTGCGACTCCAGATGCTGGTCTCCTCCATCATGTAGTTGCGGTTGAACATGTAGGGAAGTCCCGGCATGCCCACGGTGAGGAACAGGCGCGGGTCGGCATTGTCCTCAGCCAGATTGAAATCCCTTTCATTGAAATTGTCGAGCAAGGGCAGGCCGTCTGCACCAGTGTGGTAGGCATTCACCAGGTTCTGTGAGGGCTTGTAGAAGTCGCAGCCACCATCGGTAGCACCGGGAATGTTGGGAGGAATCAGACCGTAACTCCAGTTCAAGTTGCCGTAGGTCGAGCCATCATTGCGGGAGTACTGGATAGCCCAGATGCTCTCAATACCATTCTCATACTCTTCCTCGGGACGGAAGTTGTTGTGGATATCATCCTCCAGTCCATAGTTAGCATACAGGGAGGGATTGGTAAACTCGATAACCTTTTCCAAGTCTCCTTGATTGATGCTCGTCACCTGGTTGCTCTTGTCATCATCCTGACGATAGGCCTTGTAGAGATAAACCTTGGCCAGGAAAGCAGCGGCTGCTGCACGGGTGGGACGTCCTTTGTCCTGCTGAACCTCGGGCAGGGTGTTGTAGGCTTCCATCAAGTCGTCGATGATGAGTTGCCATCCCTCGTCGTTGGTGTACTGGGTGTTGGACAGTTCGTTATACTCCTCGTAAGTCAAGTTCTCGTTGACAACAAAGGGGATATTCTTGTACAGTCGTTTGAGCAGGAAGTGGCCATAGGCGCGCAAGAACTTCATCTCGGCCAGGCGCTGACTCTTCATGGCGTAACTGTCATCAGTCTCCTTGAGCAGCGCAATGGCGCTGTTCACGCGTGACAGGCTATTGTACAGCCTTACCCACATGTCATTAATGTTCCAGTTGGTAGTGAGAACACCCTGCTGAACCTCAAGTTGATGGAAGACGTCACCGTCACTGGTACCGTTACCTCCCTTATATGCATCATCACTACGGACGTCAAAGTTCCACATCGAGAATGATGAATTGATGTCCTCGGCCGAGGTAAAAATGGCATACGCCGAAATGGCCATGGCCTCGGCATTCTCGGGCGACTTTACCTGATCGTCACTGAGTGTGGCTTGGGGCTTGTGCTCGTCGAGAAAATCGTCACAAGATGTAAACAATGTGGTGGCACTGAGGCTAACCAGACCGACACACAATATATTGAAAATCTTTTTCATAGTGAATCTGAATTTTAGAATGAAACATTAAGACCGTAGGTGACATTGAGGGGGATAGGATAACCGAAGTTGGGATTCTCGGGATCCACACCAGTAAATGACTTGCTCTTGATGGTCAACAGGTTCTGGGCAGATACATACATGCGCAAGCGCGACAGGTGCAACTTGTCACAGATGTTGCTGCCAAAGTTGTAACCCAATTGGATGTTACGCATTTTGGCGAAGGAACCGTTCTCCACAAAATAACTGCTCACGCGCTTCTCGTTGTTATTGTCCATTGTGCTGACAGCAGGGATGTTGGAGTCAGGATTAAGGGGAGTCCATGCGTCCAGCAAGCGATGGCCCTTGTTCAGGTTGGTAATATTCAGACCGGCCCACAAGTCAGTCTCACGCTTCAGGTCGCTGATGACGTCAACGCCCTGCACTCCCTGCCAGAACATGGTGAAATCAAAGTTCTTGTATTCAAGATAGATATTCAAACCCCACGTGAAATCGGGCACAGGAGAATAAATCCACTTCTGGTCTTTCTCGTTGATGACACCATCCTTGTTCAGGTCTTTCCAGCGGATGCGGCCCAAGCCAGCGCCATTCTGTGCTGCATGGTTATCAATCTCGTCCTGGCTCTTGAAGATGCCGTCATATACATAACCTACCTGGGCACCCATGGGATGTCCCACAACGCTCTCGACGCCGTTACCGCCAAAGGTGCCGGCTGCTGCCAGCGTCTCGGGCAGTTTGGTTACCTTGTTGCGGTAGGTACCGATGTTGCCGGCGATGTCATACTGGAAATCGCCCACGCTGCCGCGGTAGCCCACGTTCAGTTCGATACCCTTATTGGTCATCTCACCAGCATTGATCCACTGACTGCTACCCTCACCCATCACACCGATGCCGGGCATGTAAACCAGAATGTCGGTGGTCTTCTTGTAGTACCACTCAAACGAACCATATAGAGCGTTGCGCAGCATACCGAAGTCAAAACCAAGGTTAGTCTGTGTCGTAGTTTCCCACTTGAGGTTATCGTTACCCAACTGGTTGCGCTTGAAACCGCTGGGGAGCGTCTGGCCGCCGTTGGTACCGGTAATGTCATAACTGGTACCATAACTCTGGCCACCGAAACCAGCCTCACCATAGTTGCTCTCAAAGATGGTGTAACGGGCAATATTGGAAATCTCCTGGTTACCAGTCTGCCCCCATGATGCACGCAACTTGAGGTTGTCGAGCCAGTCCAGACTCTTCATGAAGGATTCCTCACTGATGCGCCAGCCGAGGCTCACCGAGGGGAAGGTACCATAGCGGTTATTGCGGCCGAAACGGCTTGAACCGTCATAGCGCATGGTCAGGCTTGCTAAATAGCGGTCGGCGTAAGTGTAATTCACCTTGCCGAAGAAGGATACCAAGGTGTAACCCTCACCAGAGCCATAGGCCTCGGACTCGCCGACTGCTGAGTTGGGCCACATGTAATCAGGATTCAGGACAGCAAAGTCATAGGCTTTTGCGCTGAGCCATGAGTCATCCTCACGGTTTAACTCAGTACCTATCATGATGTCACCGCGATGTGCACCGCGCTCCAGGTTGTAGGTAGCAATGGCATTCCACATCCACTTGGTCCAGTGTTCCTGCTTGGGCTCAACGGCATTGGTGGAATTGGCCACGGTGCCCTCGGTAATAGGATAGGTGAAAATGCGCTGCTGTTTCTGTGAATAGTCAAGACCGAAGGTTGACTTGATGTTGAGATCGGCGATGGGGTTGATGTTGATGAATGCATCACCGAACATGCGCCAGTAGGTATAGCGGTTGTCGCTGTTGCGGTTCAGGCGGGCCACGGGGTTCTCACGGTCAGGATAACCGCCCACGGGACCGGCATAACTGCCATCGGTCGTGTAAACAGGCAGCGAGGGGTTGAATTGCAGCACATTTTCCAGGAAGCCGCCAGGAGCCTGCAACTCGTTGGTGCGGTTTACAGTGAAATGCTCACCCACTGTCACAATCTTGCGCTCACCGATGTTGAGCAACTTGTAGGTCGAGTTCATGCGGGCCGAGAAGCGCTGGAAGTCGCTCTGCTTGATGATGCCATTGTTCTTATAATAGCCCAGAGAGAAGAAGGAAGTCCCATTTTCGGTGCCCTGGCTCAGCGAGACGTTGTACTGCTGAACAAAGCCCGTGCGGGTGGTCTCCTTGAACCAGTCGGTATCGGCAGCGGGAGTCTTGCCTGCAGGATCCAGGAACTTGCTCATCGTGATGGCATTGAGTGTGGGGACACCCTGAGCATTGTAACTCCAATCATAATGGTATCCCAGACCGTTCAAGTTGGGATCCAAGCCATCGTTCACATATCCTTGCCACATCGTCTGGCCAAATTCCTTGGCGTTAAGGACTTTCATCTTGTTGGCATAGGTCTGCACCGACAGGCTGGCATCGAAGTCAATCTTCACCTTGCCGTCCTTGCCGCCCTTGGTGGTGATGATGATGACACCATTGGCAGCGCGGCTACCGTAGATAGACGCTGAAGCGGCATCCTTCAACACCTGGATGCTCTCGATGTCGTTACCGTTGAGTTCGTGCATACCAGCCTTGGTGGGAACACCGTCGATGATGTAAAGCGGGTCGTTGTTGTTCAGGGTACCTGTACCACGAATGCGCACCGTTGCGGCACCCGAGGGGTTACCGTCGGCCGAGATGTTCATGCCCGGCACGCGACCCTGCATCGCCTTGATGGGGTTGTTCTCGTTCTGTTTTACCAGATCGGTGACGCTAACTACACTCACGGCACCGGTCAGGTCGGCCTTGCGCTGTGTGGTGTAACCCGTCACGACGATCTCGTTGAGGGCAAGCGCGTCCTCTTTCATGGTAACTACCATGCCATTGCTGGCAGGCATCTCGACATTAAGGAAGCCCACGTAGGAGAAAACGAGGGTTGCTCCGGGATTGACCTTGATGGTAAATACACCATCAAAGTCGGTCACTGTACCGTTGGTGGTACCTTTCTCCATCACAGTGGCGCCGATGACGGTTTCTCCTGTCTCGTCAACGACGGTGCCTGTGATTTCTGTCTGCGCATACACTAGAGCCGTACACGCAAACATGAGCATGACGCTGAGTAGAAATCTTTTCAGTTCATTCATTGTTTTAATGGTTTTGGTTAATACATTATTAAAATTTGGTTTTGCGGGCAAAGTTAATTACTTGAAAACTTGGTGGCTGTCATTTTCCGTTCATTGGCTCTCAAATTTGATGCAATGCAACATTTCTATTACCCAATGAACGATTATTTGTATCATAAACAGGTAATAAAACACGGCAGGTGGTAGATGAAGAGCATCTACCACCTGCTATAATGATATTGACTGAAACCTCACTTGCGGTCTTCGCCAGGCACTACTCCATACTCATCCTTGTAGCACTTGGTGAAATAGGAAGGAGAGGCAAATCCCACCTGATAGGCAATCTCGCTGACGGTGAGTTGGGTGTTCGTGAGCAGTTCACGGGCTCGTGACAGGCGGGCCTTGCGCAGCAGGTCAACGGGCGTGTTGCCGGTCAAGGCTTTCACCTTGCGGTATAACTGCACACGGCTCAATCCCATCATGGCGGCCAGTTCTTCCACACTGGCGTTGCTGTCGTCCATGTGCTCCTCGACAACCTTCTTGAACCTGGAGATAAATTCGTCCTCAATCTGGTCCCCGCCGGCGGCTGGTGTGGCCTCCTCGAGCCTGGCGGCGCCTGGCTCAACCTGGTTCTTGCTCTACAGGTCGCGCAACTGGTGACGGCTGTGCAGCAGGTTATCGATGCGCGCCAGCAGCAACTCTGGCGAGAAGGGCTTGGTGATATAGGCATCGGCACCACTCTGGTAACCCTCAATCTGGTGCTGGTTCAATGCTCTGGCCGTGAGCAGGATGACGGGAATGTGGCTCGAGATGACGTCACGCTTGACCTGCTGGCAGAATTCCAGGCCATTCATGACGGGCATCATCACGTCCGACACGATCAGGTCGGGCACCTGTTCGCGGGCAACCGCCAGTCCGTGCTTGCCGTCCTCGGCCTCCAGCAGGCGGTAACGGCTCTGCAGAATGTTGCGCAAGTAGGCGCGGATGTCGGCATTGTCATCGACGATGAGCACGGTGGGCGCTTCCTCGTCGGGCAGCGTGCCCTGGGCGTGTGTCCCGGCCTCCTGACTGGCGGTGATGGCGTCAATTTGCTCGCCGGTCATGCTGCCCCTGGGGGCTCCCACCTGGGCGTCCAGCATCTTGTTAATCAACTGGGTGAGATGGTGGGTGTTGCGCCTCACGATGGCAAACAGGTCGCTGGCTCCGGCGCTGGCGTTCTTGATGTCGGGCGTTTCGGCCAACTGGGCCAGCGGGCCCTCGATGAGGGTGAGGGGCGTGCGCAACTCGTGGCTCACCTGGGTGTAGAAGTCGAGTTGCTCGCGTTCCATCTGGGTGCGTTCATCCTGGATGCGTGCCCGCTGCAGGTAGTACATGTAGATGCCTGCCAGCAAGGCCAGCAGCAGGAAAATAGCGGCCAGGGCCAGGAAGGTGAGCATGCGCTGGTTACTCAGTTGGTCAAGATATTGATTGGCTTTCTCGTGCAACTGCTCGAGATACTGCGACTGGCGCATCATTTCCTCGCTCTCCATCAGCAGCACGCGGGCATTATCCTGGGTCACGAGGGCCGACATGAATTTGGTCTCTTTCTCATAGGGCCGCCCTTCCAGGATGTCAATAGCCAACTGGATGAGTTTATCGCCATGGGTCGGATAGATGTAGGACGCGTCCAGCAGCGAGTCCCTCACCAGTGTGATGCCGCCATTCTCGCCAGGCAGCCCGTCGATGCCGCAGAACAGCGGCAGCGGGCAAGAGGCCTCGGAGAACGCCTTGCGGGCACCCATTGCCGTGCGATCGTTCATGCCGAACACCAGGTCGATGCCGTCGTCATGATTCTTGTCGAGCCATTGTTTGACGATCTTGTAGGCCGTCGGCTCGGTCCAGTCGCCCTGGAGTGTCGCGACGACCTGGACATTGGGGTGCTGTGAGATGGCATCTCGGAAGCCGTTGTGCCGCTCGATGGCAGGCGATGACCCCTTCAGCCCCATCACCTCAATGATGCGGCCCCGCCCGTTCAGGCGCGAGGCTACATAGTCGCCCATCAGGTGCCCCATCTCGTAGTTGTCGGCTCCCATATAGGCCGTGTATTTCTTGGAATTGGTCTTGCGCTCAAACACAATGACCGGGATGCCCTTGTCATAGGCCCTGTCGATGGCCGACGAAATGGTGGAAACCTGGTTGGGCGCGACAATCAGCAGGTCAATGCCCGTGGCGACAAGGCTGTCGATCTGCTGAATCTGGCGCTCGTCGCTGTCATAGGCCGCGGCAAACCTCAATTCCACATTATCGTGGAAATAGGCCCCGATCTGCAACTCGGAGTTTTGCTTGTCGCGCCAGATGTCATCGGAGCACTGCGACACCCCGATGCGGTACTTGGGCGCATCCTGCGAGCATGAAGCCAGCAGGCCAATAATCATCAGTATGGGAAAAGCAAAATGGTAATATTTTCGCATTTTAATCAACTTTGTGTTCCAAAACGCATCAAATTTCGAGCGTTATGGTAATAAAATTCAAATTTGTCTGCAAAATTGCAAATTTTTCGAAACATATCAAAATTTCCCAACCGATATTTGCTGTTTATCCTATTAAAAGCAATAATCACCTTCTCTAAAAGTGGCAAATTCGGTCGATTTCGTTCACTTGGATAAAAAAATGAAAATATTTTTGCTGTAATTGTGAAAAAATGATTATATTTGCGCTTGTTCCAAATTATCTCACCAAAAAGTCGCCAAAAATGGCAATAGAAAAACGCCAATCGATTGATTGACAAGCGATTAGCGTTTTAAGCCGAACCCAGAGCCGGCCATCCACTACCATCATCAATACTCGCCAATAATCACCTAACCTCACAGATTATCAACCCATTACACCACATCAACTATGATTATAAATGATTATCATAGAATTATAAATGTCAAAATGTTCAAGTAATGTTCAAGTAAAAAATGGGCTGAATTAATGCCTCTCAAAAATGACACAATTCTTATCATTAACTAGAAAAACAAAAAACTGCAAGCTGATGGTGGTACAGGAGAACTAAAAAATCATTCTTTTATTAATATATGCGATATCATTTTTGGGATTAACTTGCCTCTTTAAACAAGTCTTTTCAGCAAGCATAATTAATAATTGCTCTATTTTTGAGCAATCAGACATGGTCTTACTACTCAAGGAACCAAACTGAACAAGTATCATTTCTTTATTTTGCTGAAACAAGGCTGGGGAGTCTGGTACCACTCCTTGTTTCTGATTATTAAGAATATGTTGTAAAACTCCAGTTTCATATTGTAATAAAGAGAATAAGAAAGCCTGAATCCCATTAGTTGTTGAACTGATTAATAAAGCTAAATCATTCGTTGTATTCCTATATAGTTGGCTCTCCACGCTCTTCTTAATGAAAAACTCATCACTTTCAGAAAAATCTAATTCAGATCTCAGTTCATTCAATTTTTCTATTGTTGTGGTCAGAAATCTGGATGACTTAGGCTGGCTGTTTGCTGTATCAGCTTTGCAGCCGAGTTGAAATGCATTGTCCATTTTCTGAAAGAACAATTGTAGTTCAAATCCACTATTCATTTTATCTATTGACTGCTTCAAACCCTTCAATTGAATAAGTACAGATATAGTATTATTGTATAAGGTTTTGTATTTCTTTCTTTTTTCAATAAAATATGATGTCAACATCTGTACGGCAATAAAGATAATTGTTACTGTTGCACCTGTAATAAGATTACCATATAAACTATCTTTAAGAACAACAAAGACATAACGCAAAAGTATAAGGATCACTAATGCTACTACATATACTATAACTGAATATAATAATGTCTTTTTGTATATTTCCATAACTAAAAGTCAATTAAGTAAGTGTACTATGCAAAGTTATGTTATTTTTCTGAAATACCCATATTTTGCCGCAGAATTATAGGAATTTTATGGTGAAAACCCGTGTACAAGGTAAACACCGAATATGAAAAAGGGACAAGATGAAGAACCTTGTCCCTATAAGTTGTTTGTTGCGCTAATTATTCTGTCTTACTAAGAAGTGTATCGATCAGTGAAGTGACGTCTGAGATGTTTATTCTTCCATCGCCATTGACATCAGCATTCTTCATAGTTACTGAAGCTTCATCACCTCCGAGTATGTAATCAATCAGAGACGTCACATCACTGATATTAACGAAGCCGTCACTGTTCAGATCGCCTGACTCAGTGTAGACGGTAACAAGACAAGTTGCAGGTATAGCATTACCATCAGTAGAGGCTACAGTTATAGTAGTAGTTCCCTCCTTGATACCAACAATTTGAATTTTTCCATTTGCTAAACGTACTGCAGCTACCGATGGGTTACTTGAAGATACTATAAATTCTTCAGGCATGATAGTGGGGGCGCTTGGTGTAAGTATAAGCATATGATTTGGCAGTAACATCGCTTCTTGCTGGTCCAAAGTTATAGTTACGTGAGTATCATTAACCACTACATGACAAATAGCACGTTGATAAAGACATTCAGCTATAATATCACATTCTCCAACCCCCATAGCTGTAACTATACCATTAGATACGGTTGCAACTTTTTTATTGGTCGATTTCCATATAATATCATTGGGAGTAGCATTTGTAGGTATTATAGAAGCTTCTAAGCTAAATTGGGTACCAAGTTTAACTTCAACACTATCTTGGCTAATACTAATATTGGGTTCTATTGCATCTCCAATGATATTGGCGAAGTTACACCAATAATCAGCAGTAAAGTAAGAAGCAAGTGATGAAGCGGGAACATGTAGTGTTGCTGAATAGTTAGTAAATGAATTTTCATCACATGTGGGAGGTATTGGAGCATAGCTATAAACATTAGACTTAGAGTTGATTTTAATACCTTTTATTGATGTAATTCTACTGTCAATATATAAATCAGAGGTGATGCAACCAATGCTATTACCCTGCCATTCACCTTTACCAGAAATTATTAGTTTATTGCAATTATCTAAAGCATTATAACCAATTGTCATAACTGAATTAGGGATTTCAATATTTTGAAGATTAGAGCATCCATAGAATGCTCTAGAACCAATCGTAGTAACCGAATTAGGAATGGTGATACTTGTCAAACCAATACATTCTGAGAAAGCATAGTCCTCTATTAATGTGACTGAGTTGGGTATTTCTATGTCTGTTAGGCCATTGCATTTATAGAATGCTGAATTTCCGATTGATGTTACAGTATTAGGTATAATAGAATTTTTACATCCTGCAATTAGTTTATTAGAGGCAGTTTTTATAATGGCATTACAATCATCACGAGAATCATAGTTTGTATTGGCGCTTTCAACTGTAATTGTATTTAATCCATTACACCCACTAAAAGTTTGATTACTTATATAAGTGACGGAGAAAGGTATTTTAATGTTAGTTAAGCTGCTACAATTGAAAAAAGCTTGGCTATCGATTGATGTCACAGAGTTAGGAAAAACTATCTCAGTTAGTCCGTAGCAGTTATAGAAAGCATGACTTCCAATGAACCTGATCGAGCTGGGTAAAGAGACCCCAGTAATACTGCTATTATAGAAAGTATACATACCAATATCATCGACTGTATAGATTTGGTCTCCATGAGAAATAGTCTCTGGAATATTAACGTAACCGTAATATCCACTAATACAGTACGAAACTTCACCATAATCAGTCTCAAGTTCATAACAAGTTACAGTCGCACTGTTATCATACAACCAATAGAAAACACCATCAATCTCGATATGATAAGTTGATGCTTCAGCAACTACCGGTAATAAAAGTGAAAATGTTGAGAATAAGATTTTTTTGAAAAATGAATACATAATTGCTATTGTTAAGTTCTATAAGAAATAATGTGCAAAATTAAGAATAAAAGATTTTTTGTACAAGTTAGTCAAAAAAATAAGAATATAGGGCGTTTCTATTATTTATGTTATTTATGGTCAAAAGACGCCCAAGTAAGAAAGCAATAAACTGTAAATAGTGGAATAAGAATCTCAGTAATATATATAGTTTGAGGCTTATCCAAATTGTGTTAGATAGCTGATAATTAAATGATACTACTGCTGTTGTCACATATGATATACTATATATATTTGAATGCTTAGAGATTGATTGAATAAGTCTATAGCTTATGTTTATAACGGATTATTGACCGTAAGGCAATATTTCTAATGTGATACAGCGTTGTTAGACGTGATGCATGGCTATGCTATTTTGTTGCCGAGGCGTTCACGGTGTTTCGCACGATGCCGACTATAACCTCGCCGTGTTACCCAGAAACCGACCATCAAAATATGATGTTTGAGAGTCGCCAAAAACGGTAATAGAAAAACGCCAACCGATTGAAAAACAAACGATTAGCGTTTCAAGCCGTACCCAGAGCCGCAATTGAAAATATTAAATCCGCTTAAATGGCATTCAATTGAAAACCCTTTAATTTTGCTTATTACTTATTGATTTTCAACATATTACAAAAACTCTCGGATTTAAGCGCATTTAAGCGTTTTGCAAGGTTTTTAGCAGATGTGGGGAAAATGTGGGGAAAAATTTTTGGTTATTCAAAGGATAAGTATTACCTTTGTATAAAGCAATTTACACACTGTCCCATCAACCAAAAAAAGACATGAAAGTTACATTTATCATCAAAAAATCGGCAAAAAGGTATGACACGGAATCGACGGCCACCATATATTTGCGTCTGAGGGATGGTAGGAGATTGGATTCAGTTGCCCAGACAGAACTCACCATCAATCCTAATCTTTGGGATGAGAAGAATGAGTGTGTCAAGTCGAAGGCTATTTGTGACCCAAGGCTTCGTACACAGACCAATGAAGAACTCCGGAACCTTAAAGGCTTCATCGAGAGGGAATACGAACGAGACAAGGACAATTTGGATAAAGACTGGCTAAAAGCTGTCCTTGTCAAATATTATCACCCCGAAAAGTTCACCCCTGAGGGAGAAAAGAAACAAACCTTTGAGCAGATGTTTGATGAGTTTTTGGAGAAACACCGCCTTTCTGAAGTTCGCAAGAAGAATTTCAGGGTGGTGAAACGATCCATGCTTCGATATGAGCTTTATGTCAAGAAAACCAAACGGAACAGGAAAGACTTTGTTCTTGACGTGAACGATGTGACCAGGGAAACGCTTGCTGACATGTGGGATTTCTTTGAGAACGAGTATAAGTACTTCGAGAAATACCCTCAAATCTATGAGAACATACCTGAAAAGCGCACACCTCAACCCAGAGGAAAGAACACTCTGATAGATTGTTTCTCACGCATCAGGACGTTTTTCTTGTGGTGCTATGATAATGGCAAGACCACCAATCGCCCATTCGATAAATTCCCCATTGAAGAATGCCTATATGGTACACCAGTCTATATATCATTAGACGAGAGGGAACAGATCTGGAATGCGGATTTGTCTGCAAGGCCTCAACTCGCCATTCAGCGTGACATCTTTATCTTCCAGTCTGTCATTGGATGCCGTGTGAGTGACCTCTACAGAATGGCAAAGCAAAGTATCGTCAA
>Ga0310695_10004862_pt1 | contig 24194 bp, 11 predicted proteins | sample RumenRJG_04DNA_FD_203882 | JGI IMG/M metagenome (GOLD analysis project Ga0310695, IMG submission 203882) | Bovine rumen microbial communities from Lethbridge, Alberta, Canada - RJG_04 (v2) (version 2) | ecosystem: Host-associated > Mammals > Digestive system > Stomach > Rumen | place: Canada...
ATAGAAATTGGGATCCACGGCAGCCTGTGCGCTACCAAACATCACGAAGGACATCAGCACCACGGCCGTCCATCTCTTAGGTAAAAAGTTTATGTTCATCATTGTTCTACGTTTTTGCGATATTGACGCTTGCAAAGGTAGACAAAAAACGGCAAAGCAACTTTTTCTGATGTTTCAGATGCTTTGCCGTAGGTATCTCAGGCTAAAAAGTCAGAGAATGCAACGCCACACTCTGACCCCAGGTCAGAGAATGCAACGCCACACTCTGACCCCAGGTCAGAGAAGGCGTGGGATAGTAATACGACAAAACAAAAACAGCAACAGCAGTCCAACTACAACGATAGGCACGGTCATGTACACCATATTCCAATAAGAACTAAACATGTCATTTACCGGACACACCAGAGCTAAGCTCCAATCAGTGTCAGGCAGCGGACAATAGAACACCTGACTCCGCTCACCGTTGATAACCACTTCATGACAGCCTCGTTTTCCATTCACCATGTCAAGTCCCAACGTCATGACGTCAGCTTGCTTATCAGGGTCTACACCGTCAAAGATGGTGGTATGCACCAGTTTAGCAGTATTTGGATGCACAAAGTAGTGCCCCTTATGCCCCAACATAAACGTATATGAGTGAGGAAAGGCTTTATCAGCTGTAATAATACAAGAAAGACGATGCAGCGACAAGTCAGTAGAAAGCACACCAATTATCTGCTTTTGAGCGTTAAAAAGCGGTTTACAATAGGAAGCTATCAGTCCCTCGGCCGCCAGCGTACCCTCATTAGTGTCATCAAAAGGGTCTACCCATACAGCCTGCCCGCGGACTTTAGGAGTACTGTACCATACCTTTTCAAAGTACTCGTACGGAGCTTCACGCTGGGTCACCACTGAGTCGGCCTGGCGCACAGAGTAAGCCGAAAAGTAACGCCCGTACTGCGGAAAAAAGTTGGGTTCCATCGTGATGCTGCATCCGTTGACAATAGGGTTCAGATTCACTAAGTGGCGGGTAAACGACAGTAGTGAATCGGGCTGCAAATGGGCATATACCTGCCACTCGGTATGTCGAGTTACCACCTCGACCTCGTTCAGATAGTTACGCACCCTGAGCGCTGTATTGTCAAGCTGCCGCTCGGCATAGCGCTGAGATTCAATCTCCACCATCTGGTAGGTCTGGTAGAACAACAGTCCCAGCACGGCCATCATGAGTATGGCAGCAAACAGCACCACCCACAGACTTAGCCGTGTGACCGATGTTTGTAGGATGTGATGATTTTGTTTCTGCATTCTCTTATTATTATCAGCGTAGCGCTACATTCTCTGACCTGGGGTCAGAGTGTGGCGTTGCATTCGTCGCCAAAGGTACAACAAAAAAATGGACTGACCAAATAATCAGTCCATTTTTCTTTATCTCTCATTCTTTTGATGCCCAACAGCATTTCACATCTAATTGATCAAGAAAATTTTCTCTTTGCCTTTGTACCTTGCTTTCACAGTAGCACGGCCGTCAACAATTGAGCTGATGCTGAACTCAACAGCGCGCACGGCATTCTCTGACCTTTGGTCAGAGTGTGGCGCTGCATTCTCTGACCTTTGGTCAGAGTGTGGCGCTGCAATCTCACATGTAGCCTCAACCTTGGAACCGGCCTTCATCGGAGCATAAAGCTGGTAGTGGTTGCACTCGGTATAGCCGTTGGCATTGGTTGACATGAGGGGACGTTCAGGGATGTTTAATTTCTGACCATCTACGGTGATTGTTATCCGAGGGACAAAAGCTGGCTGAACATCTAAATCTGCCTTGGCAAAACCGATGCCGTGGAGATCGAAGAGACCTTGCGGGCGCTGGGGCTCTTGACGACGGCCCCACTGCGGATGCCCATGCTGATCAGGCTGTTTGACTTCAGGGCCCTCTGTCACAAGATAGATAGCGTGTTTACCTTTCAAGCCTTCAAGGGCAGGAACAGGCTCTGAAACCGTAAGAGCTTTATTCTTGGGGAAATCCTCCGGTATATTGAAAACGGCCACTTCCTCACCCTTCCAAGGGTTGTCCAAACGGACATGAATTTTGAAGGCGCCCTTACCACTTGCAGTTAAGTTAATATTCAGCTTAGCGTCATCGCCTTTCTTGATTCCTTGGAAGGCCTTCACACCCATGGCATCCTGTGCAAGACCGCCAAATCCAAAGTATTTGAAACCAATGATACCACCATTCTGAATGCCGGCCAAGTCCATCGAATTGTTCCATACGTCGTGATTATCCTGCATCCAGTTGTTGCTGTTCGGACCATACATAAAACAAGCGATGCCTGCAGAATAGTATGCATAGGGAGGCAGTCCGAAAATATGGAAGCCTTCACTAGTTACCTCAGCACCAGTGTATTCGTTACCATCGGCAGCCTTAGCAGTCCACACATGGTCCTTACTATAAGGATCGTAACCAGTAATCTTCACAACGCCGCCCTTGGCTACGGACTTCTTGTCCCAGGTTATCTTTACCGGAGCCACCATGGCCTGACGCGCATTGCCAAAGCCCCGTGGTGGCCTGTGATAGAACACATACCACTGACCGTTGATTTCCTGTAGTGAACCATGTGTGTTATGAGCGGCATTGGTCGTGATGAGTTTGGAACCATCCTCGCCTAGAACCACACCTCGTGAGTCAACCAGTACGCCACCTGAACGCCAAGGTCCGAGTGGTGAGTCGCCGAAAGCATAGCGCAGAGCAGAGTTGGTGGCACTCTGTCCGTACTCCTGGCCACTATAACCCGAGAATACCATCACATATTTATTACCAATCTGACGAATGGAGGATGCCTCGAAGAAATTGAAGTCCAGCGGATTTTGTCCTTTGTAAAGCGCCTTATACTCGCTGCCCTCCCTGTCTAACAGTTTTCCATCACGACTACTGGCTGGGATGAAGGGGTCAATAAGTTCCGTGCCCTCGCGCCTAGAATACATGGTGTTCTGGTCAAGCTGACAAGCCGTAGAGTGCTGGAAGCCATAAAATACATAGGCACGGAAGCCTTTGTCGAAGTCCTTGTCTCTTTTATTGGTCACCGGTTCAATAAATACCGAGGGGTCGAAGTCTATCAAAGAACCATCAACACACTTGGTTCCGTCGGCAGTCAGGTTGACGGGTACAAAAGGACCATTGGGACGGTCACCCTTACAAACCATCGGCACACGTTGCCAGCCACGACTGTGGGGATAGAGCCAATAGGTCTTCTTACCAGTCTGCTTGTCCGTAATCTCCACCAAGTCGGGAGCAAACATCGTATCCCATTGTCCATTAACGAAATAAGAGAAGATGGGGCCTTCGTCGCGCCATTGTGTCAAGTCTTCTACAGGAGCCGACCACATACGGATGTCATTACCACAATACTGTGTATAATGGGTATCGTGTGAACCAATGATGTAGGCACGCATCTTGCCTGGCTGGTCAGGGTCTTCAAACACACGGGGTTCTCCGTCGGGGACGTGTTCCCACAACGGCAGGTAGGGATTCTGCGCCATGGCGGTAGTGACAGCCGCAGACGCCAATAGCTGAATAATTAGTCGTTTCATTGGATTATTGAATTTGAACATTTAACTTTTTTAGGTCTTTGTCAAGTGAACTGTTACCGCAAAGCACCTCGTATGTACCGGGTTTCACTCGCATGGTATTCGTCTCTGCGTCGAAGAACTCAAAGCTATCCCGTGCCAACGTCAGCTTAACGGACTTCGTCTGACCCGCCTTGACGTCGACACGCTGGAAGGCGCGGAGAGTTTTTAGCGGTGCATCGGGATCGGCAGGATTCTTGATATAAACCTGTACTATCTCCGTACCATCACGCCGACCTGTATTTGCAACATCAACGGATATCATGATGGAACCGTCATCCTTCATGTCTAAATGCTCATTACTCATTTCGAACGTAGTAAAACTCAGTCCATAGCCGAAGGGGAACAGGGCATCGTTGAAATAGCGATAGGTACGTCCCTTCATGGAATAGTCCCCATAGTCAGGTAGTTGGGCATCATTCTTATAGAACGTGACGGGCAACTTGCCACAGGGGTTATAGTCGCCAAACAACACGTCAGCCACAGCCGTGCCACCCTCTTGTCCAGGATACCAAGCCTGCACGATGGCATCACATGTCTCTGTCTCGGGCTCTAAGGCAATGGCCGATCCAGAGCAGTTGACAAAGACAATGGTCTTACCAGCAGCCTTCAGTGCCTTCAAGAAGTCACGCTGCACACGGGGCAGTTCGATGCTAGTGCGGTCACCGCCCTTGAAACCCTCGATGTTGACGGGCATCTCCTCGCCCTCCAAACTGGGAGCAATACCGCCAACGAAGATAACCTTGTCAATGCCTTTCAACTGAGCGATGGTTGTCTGGTAGTCTATGGGCAGTTCACGGGCAATATTGATTTTCATGCCAGCGCCCCACGTCTTGACGGTCTGGAAGCGTACCTCTATCTGGAACTGCTGACCTTGCATAGCCCGCAGCACAGTACGAGTGGGAGTGGAACGCCAAATACGGTGGAATGCCTTGCGCTCTCCGTTGACAAGCACTTCAAACTGACCGGTACCCTCCACGTTCAGCACATACTCGCCGGCTTCTTTAGGGGCAAAGGTAGTCTCATATTTGGCAGAGAAGTCCTCGATGGGCAGGTTGGCAGCAAAGACGTGCATGCCATTGGTAGTCACCGCCAGAGGCTTGGTGTAATACTCGGAGGTAAAGGGCTTGCCCGTCATCTCGGTATTCGTCCAGAACGTTCCCTTCAATCCTTTTTTGCCATCAGGTGCCACACACTCCGTCGCCATGTGACATTCCATCACTTTATCGTAGGTCAGGTCGCAACCGGGGAAAAACACCAGTTTCTTCTGTTTGGCCTTGATTCCGTCGAGAATGGTGACGGTCTTGTTGGGAGTACCATTATAGTTACCCCACATCATGGGTTCATTATGGGCATTGGGACCGATGACGGCAATCTTCTCTGCGTTTTTTCTCAAGGGCAGAATATTATTCTTGTTCTGCAACAGGACGATGGTCTGGCGCGCCATTTCCAAAGAGACGTTGGCAGAGGCCTTGGTACTCATCGCAGAATATGGTATTTTCGACCATTCAACCAACGAAGGATCATCCATCTCGCCGAGGTCAAAACGACCTTCCAGCAAACGGATGACATGCTTGTCAACTTCCGACTCACTGATAAGTCCACGACGCACTGCCTCGGGAATGCTCTTATAGGCATAGCCGTAGCCACACTCCACATCGGTTCCTGCCAGCGTCGCCTTGGCTGAGGCCGTAACGGGCGAAGAGGATGACTTGTGGGATGTGTAGAAATCGCTGACAGCACCACAGTCGCTGACCACTAAGTATGGGAAGCCCCACTCGTCGCGCAGAATCTGCTGCAACAAACGGTTTGAACCACAACAGGGGTCGTCGTCCAGTCGCTGGTAGGCACACATCACCTCACGGACATGACTTTTGGTAACCAGGTACTTGAAGGCAGGCATATATGTTTCCCAGAAGTCGCGAACTGGAACGTCGGTCAGGTTGGCGGTGTGTCGGGTGTACTCAGGACCGCTATGTACAGCATAGTGCTTGGCACAAGCCCACAACTTGCGATACTTCGATGTCTCTGGACCTTGCAGACCGCGCACCACTGCATCGCCCATGACGGAAGTCAGATAGGGATCCTCGCCGTAGGTCTCCTGTCCCCTGCCCCACCGTGGGTCGCGGAAGATATTCACATTGGGGGTCCATACCGATAGGCTACGCATCTTCATGTCCTCACCTCCGAGATCATACAACCGGTGGTTATACTGGGCACGGAATTCTGTGGAAGCGATATCGAACACCTTATATAATATATCAGGATTCCATGACGCCGCCATGCCTACGGGTTCAGGGAACACTGTCACATTACCCATATTGGCAGCTCCGTGCAGTGCCTCGCTCCACCAGAAGAACTTTTTGATACCCAAGCGGGGAATGGCAGGAGACTCATCAAGCATCAACAGGGCTTTCTCTTCCAGCGTCAGACGCTGGCACAGGTCTACAGCACGTTCACGAGCCGACAGACTCGGATTCTGATAAGGCAGCGTCTGCGCCGCCACACTTTGGACGGCACAGCACACTGCAATCGTTGATAAAAAGTTAAGGAATAATTTTTGCATACTCGCGGCTTTTAGTAATTTTGTCCGCAAAGTTACAATAAAAACACCTGATACGACTTTCCACAACGTAACAAAAACATCGACTAGACGGTATCTTGTTGCGCCGTGACACAAAAAACAAAGTCCATGTTACAAATCGCAAAGTGACATACATATATTATATATAAATTTGCATCACAAAAAGAAAACAGCAAAGACTTTTTCAAATCGCTTTATTTCTGAGTAAGCTTATATAGTTACTAAGAGTTAGTAGTTTTGGTATGTAAAACTTTGGATAGGGGGCCGATGTGAATCTCCCCCCTTTTTAAAACAGAAAAGTGTAAAGAACTAAAAATATAAATATCTCATGTATTATCAATTAAAACATTCTGAAGGTTTCTCATCGAGAGTATGGCACATCAATGTGCTGATTATGCTGATGCTGATGTTGTGCAGCAAGCCACTTTGCGGACAAAGTTCTTTATCGCCCCTGCACGTGGACGGCCCCTTTCTGGTAAATGCCGAGGGAAGGCGTGTCAATCTGCATGGCTTTGCACAGACATTTAGCCCCTGGTTTAACGAGCAAGGTACTAAATGGACTAATTATGATGTGAACAAATGTCTGTCGTATAACAAAGGTATCATTGACGGTATTATGAATGCCGGATGGAAAATGACCTTCGTCCGTCAGCACATGGATCCCTACTGGAGCAATACGCCAGGAAAGCAGACTACCGGAGAGAACGACATCTCTGCTTTCGACTTCGAGCGGTTCAAGACCTATCTTGACCTCGTGTTTATACCCATGGCCGAGTATGCCATCCAAAAAGGACTATATGTCGTCATGCGCCCACCTGGAGTCTGCCCTGAGAGCATCCAGATAGGCGATGACTACCATCAGTACCTCAAGAAGGTATGGGGCTATGTTGCTCAGCATCCGAAACTGAAGGACAATGGTGCCGTGTTGTTCGAACTGGCCAACGAGCCCGTACATATTAATAATGGTACGCGCGATAGAGACGAGGCGATGACCCAATACATGCAGGAAATTGTAGACCTGATGCGTCAATACTGTAACAACATCCTACTCATACCCGGCTTAGGCTGGCAGTCAAACTACGCTGGTTTTGCCAAACACCCCATCAAGGGCGAGAACATTGGCTATGCCGTTCACTGTTATCCCGGATGGTATAATAGCGGTCACGAGGGTGAGGTTCACACCTCCTATCGTGAGTTTAAGCGTGGCTGGGAGTCGCAGATAGGGCCAGTGGCAGAAATGGCCCCTGTTGTGGTGACCGAAATGGACTGGGGGCCCAAGAAGTACAGCCCTTCACATAAAGATGCCAATGGCAATGAGGTCTTTGATACTCGTTGCTCTTTTGCTTTTGCCTATACTGGAACGGCAGGTGGCGAAGGCTTCGGTGCTAATTTCCGCCGTATCGTCGACGAAACATGCAATGTCAGCTGGTTGCTTTTTACCGGTGCGGAAATTCTGGCGCAATACAACGATGCCGCTCCCGACGGACAGACATTCCTGACCGACCCGGAGGCGTGTCCGCGTCCTTGCTATCGATGGTATCAGGAATACGCCACCCCAGCGTATAGTGAAAAGATTAATGATCCTGACTATGGTTACCGTCACGAGGAGGAACCGCTGTTCTCGTTGACAAACGAATGGTTCATCCCTAACATCTGGGAACAGGGCACCTTCGACGAGACCACGGGTTGTCTCAAGACCGGACAGTGGGGCTTTGGAGGATGGCAATATCCACAGGGTGTAGACTTGTCGGCTTATAAATATCTTATTGTAGAACTGAGCCAGCCACAAAATGCCGGCGCCTCGTTCCGTATGTTTGACACCAACAATTATTGGACCAGCCCGTACCGTATAAGCTTCGGAAACCAGACGAAGGTGATCATCGACCTTCAGAATATGACAGCCTACAAGGACGATGCTTGCACGCAATTCGACCATCATGTAGATGCAAGCCATATCTACATAGCCGGATTCTGGACCACGGGCAGTGCTCCTATCTATATCAAGGATGTCTTCCTGAGTAATGACGGTGTCAATCCGACTGGCATTTCAGAGCACGAATTGGGTAGTTTTGGAGATGCTCCCCACGATGGCGTCACACTTTCAAAGAAAGAATACTACACACTGGACGGCTGCAAACTCGATGGACCCCAGCCCGGATTGAATATTGTAAAAGTAACGGAAAACAACGGAAAAGCAAGGATATTTAAAGTATGTTACAAAAGATAAAAACCGTGTTACACACGAGAAAAGGTATTCGCGCGAAACCAAATATCTTTGCAGCGAAATTGCATGACCGAAAACAATTTAACGTAATTAACATAATGTAAAACAACTATGAATCAAAATCTGTCAAAATGAAGAATCTAAAGCAATTGATTAGACAGACCGCACTCATGATGATGATGCTGACGTGTAGCACTTTGCTGCACGCCCAAGGCATCAGTGTCAAGGGTACGGTAGCAGATGCAAACGGGGAACCGCTGATCGGTGCCTCGGTTGTGGTGAAGGGAAACACTTCCCTGGGTACAGTGACTGATTTCGACGGTAACTTCAAACTGAGTGTGCCGTCAGAGCAGTCGGTCATAGTATTCTCGTATGTGGGTATGACCACTCGCGAGGTGAAAGTCGGCAAGCAGCGCACCATCAACGTGACGCTGCAGGACGACACCCAGTTGGAAGAAGTTGTGGTAGTAGGCTTCGGCCAGCAGAAGAAAGCCTCAGTGGTGGGTGCCATCACTCAGACTGACTCTAAGGTGCTGGAGCGTACCGGTGGTGTAACGAGCCTTGGACAGGCTTTGGCCGGTAACCTGCCTGGTGTGGTAACAATGAGTTCTACTGGTCAGCCTGGTGATGAGGATCCAGAAATCACCATCCGTGGCGTGACGTCATGGAACTCAAGTGCTCCTTTGGTGCTGGTAGATGGTGTTGAACGTCCGATGAACAGCGTGGACATCAACTCTGTGGCAACCATTTCTGTGTTGAAGGACGCTTCGGCTACAGCTGTATTCGGTGTTCGTGGTGCTAATGGTGTTATCCTTATTACCACCAAACGTGGTCAAGAAGGCAAGGCTACCATCAACGTCAATGCCAACATGACACTGAAGACCTATTCGAAACTTCCTGACATGATGGATGCCTACGATGCACTAAGCCTGCGTAACCAAGTCATTGAGAGTGAACTTCCTTATCGCCCTGAGGCTTGGAGTTACTACTTGACCCAGGATCGTCTGAACAAGTATCGCAACCCCGCCAACCCAGCCGAATTTGAGCGCTATCCTAATGTCAACTGGGTAGACGAGTTACTGAAAGGCGTAGCCACATCTTATAATGTAAACGTCAATCTGGCTGGTGGTACCAAGTATGTAAAGTACTTCGTCAATGCTGACTACGCACACGAGGGTGACATCTACAAGAAGGTTCCTGCTAACCGTGGTTATGAACCAGGATTCTCTTACGACCGTATCAACGTCCGTTCAAATTTGGACTTCAACTTGACCAAGACCACTCAGTTGCACGTCAACCTGTCAGGTTCACATGCCGTGAGAAAGGCTACTCAGTCACAATATGAGAATTTGGTATGGGCTGCTTTCTATGGCATTGCACCTGACTCGTTCCGTCCCATCTACAGCGACGGTTCTTATGGTTACTATAAGCCAAATCCCACACAGGCTGCACAGAACTCTATGCAGTATCTAAGTGCCGCCGGTATTGGTTACACCACCAACGATCGTCTGAACACTGATTTTACGTTGGAGCAAGACCTGAGTTTCATCACCCAGGGTTTAAAAGTACAAGGAAAGTTGGCTTTCGATAATGCCTTCAACGAAACTGGCCGTGGTATCGATGACACGACAGACTGGGAAGACGACCCCACCAAGTGGATTGACCCCGAAACAGGCGTAGAGTATACCAATGTAGACCCCGATCAGTTGTATAAATTTGACTTCAAGAACAACAACGCTTGGAAAACGGGAGCCGGTACTGTTAATGACTGGGCTACCTATCGCCGTCTAAACTACTCTGTCCAGTTGAACTACAACCGTACCTTCGGCGACCACACCGTAGGAGCTATGGGAAACTGGAGCCGTGAGGAATACGCTACAGGTAGCGAACAACCTCGCAAACGTGAGAACTGGGTATTCCGTGCTACCTACGACTATTTACACCGCTATATGGTTGAGTACAATGGTGCATATAACGGTTCAGAAATCTTCTCAAAGGACAACCGCTTCGCATTCTTCAACTCAGGTGCTATTGGATGGACCCTCAGTGAGGAGCCATTTATGAAGAACCTGCGCGAGAAACACATTATCGATATGATGAAGTTCCGTGCTTCTTATGGTGAGATTGGTGATGACCACATGTCAACCCGCTGGCTGTTCCGCGACATCTGGACCAACTCCGGCAACACCCGTCAGGAACTGACTGGCGTAGACCCTGCCAAGAGCCCTTACACCATGTGGATGCAGTCACAGGTAGGTAATCCCGACCTGCATTGGGAAACAGCCAAGAAGACCGACATCGCTGTCGATTTCGGATTCTTGGGTGGTCTGATTACCGGTTCGTTCGACTACTTCAGTGAGAAGCGTTCGGACATTCTGATTAATGGCGCGGACCGTGCCGTTCCTTCTTACTTCGGTGGTGATGCTCCTGTTGCCAACCTCGGTAAAGTAAAGAGTTCTGGATACGAGTTGGATCTGCGCTTCAACAAGCAGCTCACACATGACCTTCGTTTGTGGGGTAATGTAGCCTTCACACACGCCAAGAGTGAAATTGAGGAAGCAGACGATCCCATGTACAAGCCAGAATATCAGAAAAAGGCTGGTAAACCCATTAACCAGAACTACAGCTATTTGGACTATGGTTACTACAACAACTGGGATGAACTCTACGGTAGTACTGCTCATGACGAGAAGGATGATCTGGGTGGCCGTAAGCCCGGTAACTATATCATCATGGACTACGATGCCGATGGTGTCATCTCTCTAAATGACCAAGTTCCTTATGGATTCGCAAGCAATCCTCAGAACACATACAACTTCCAGATTGGCTTCGACTACAAAGGTTGGAGTGCTTTCGTACAGTTCTATGGAACGAACAACGTCTGCCGTACTGTTAGTCTGGAGAGCCTTGGCGGTACTCGCAACACAGCTTACCACGACGGCAAGATCTGGGATGTTGACAATCAGAGCGGTGTTCCCCAGCCTCGCTGGCTGACTCAGAAGAGTGCCTACACCAATGGTTCCCGTTTCATATATGACGGTTCTTACCTGCGTCTAAAGTATGCAGAAATCTCTTATACCTTTGCGAAGGAGAAATGGTTGAAAACTGCTGGTCTGCAGAGCCTGAAGCTCTATGTCAACGGTAACAACCTTGCCCTCTGGACTGACATGCCCGATGACCGCGAGTCGAACACGGGCGGTTGGAGCGCATATCCTACACAGCGCCGTTTCAATTTTGGTCTTAGAGTTACACTTTAATAGAAGAGAAAACGATGAAAAAGTTAATTAAATATACATTTTGCGCTATCCTAGGTGCTATGAGCATGAGCTCATGTACCGACTATTTCGAAGCAGATTCCGAGTCGGTGCTGCAGAGAGAGGATGCGTTTAAGAACTTTTCCAATTTCCAGGGGTATGTGGAAGTTATGTTCGACGTCATCCCTGACGTAGCCAAGGCTTATTGGGTAAGTTCGTTTAACTGGGGCGAGGACGAGGTCATCACCACTGGTAATGGTGAATACCTTATGGGCTTCCAGATTGACAATGGTAACTACCGTTCCTATATTGGCAAGGGAGACTGCTTCCTAGATCGTGACTGGGGCGTGACAAACAAGAAAGACGGCAGTAATGCCGACCGTTTTGCTAAATCGCTTTGGGGTGGTGGCTGGTATGCCATCCGTCAGGCCAATATGGGTCTGAAGGCTCTGGAAGACGGTCTTCTGAAGGATGCCACCAAGGAACAGCGCGACATGCTGGCCGGTGAATTGTATTTCTTCCGCGCATGGTTCTACTTCGAACTTACCAAGTATTGGGGTGGCCTACCCTATATGACACAACCGCTGGAGCCCAGTGCACAGTTCACCCTGCCACGAGAGAGTTATCAGGAGTGCGCTGAAAAGATGGCTTCCGACTTCCAGAAGGCTGCCGAGTTGCTTCCTATCGACTGGGATGCAACAGCCACAGGTGCTCCGACAAAAGGCAAGAATGCTTTCCGTCCGAACAAGATTTGGGCACTCTCATATTTAGGCAAATGCTTGCTTTATGCTGGTAGTCCGCTGATGGTGAACGGGATTGATGCCACTGGCGACACCTATAAATATGATGCCAGCTATTGCAAGCGTGCCGCCGATGCACTCGGTCAAGTTTTGGCATTGGTAGAGTCTGGTCAGACACAATATTCACTAGTTGATTTTACCGACTATCACGAACTGTTCTGGACTAAGGAGAAAAACTGGTTGATGCCTGGAAGCACAGAGGCCATTATGCGTAGTCCTACATATGGTGCAGACTCTTACTGGCGTCAGATGAACTCTTATCAGTTGGCAGATATCTGTGAAGGTGATGGTATCATCCTCTGCCCGTCAGCCAACTATGTCAACTACTTCGGCATGGCCAACGGACTACCTCTGAACGATCCTAATTCTGGTTTCGACAAGAGCCATCCTTGGAAGGGCCGCGACCCGCGTTTCTACAACAATTTCATTTATGATGGTGTAAAACAGATTTCTTCTCCCAAAGAAGATCACAAGATTTACCAGTATGCCAACCTTTACGAAGGTGGTAACTGCTGTGACAACCCTGCCAAAACCAGCCGTACGGGTTACTTCAACTATAAGTTCATCCCCATTGGTGCAAATAAAGATGATGCTGACTACGGTTATGGTAAGTCTACTCACTTCCATCTCTCATGGTTGCGTTTGGCAGAGGTTTATCTACTTTATGCCGAAGCTGCCGACATGGGTTACGGTGGTGCCAAGGGTAAGTCTGCCAATTGTCCGCTGACTGCCGAAGAGGCTCTTAACACGATTCGTGAGCGTGCAGGCATTGAGGATGTGTCACCTGCTTACACGGCTTCAGCAGAAAAGTTCATGGACGAGGTTCGCCGTGAGCGTGCCGTTGAGTTGGCCTTCGAAGGTCACCGTTTCTGTGATCTGCGCCGCTGGAAGCTCCTGACCGTTTATCCCTACAACATCAAGACTTGTCAGAAGTTTGACCGTGCTGCAGAACTCGATCCTAAGGTTAATCCTTCAGAAAACGAGGTTCGTAACTTCCGCGAGGAGATCATCGTCAATCGTAAACTGGAGGCTAAGCACTACTGGCTACCTTTCAAGAACGACGATGTGATGCTGTATCCCGAGTTCAATCAGAATCCAGGATGGTAACCTTTAAATATAAAAAAGTAAAAAGGTAAAAAAGTAAACGTTATGAAACACAAGATATTATATATGTCAGCGCTGATGGCATTGTCGACGGCAACACCTGGCTACGCACAAAACGATGCTGAGTCGGACTCAACACGCGTCAATGTGGCTTTCCGCACCGTGGACAAGCAAGACATGATGGGTGGCATCTCTGTCATCGACATGAAAGAGTTGCAGGACAAGGCCTACAGCAGCTATAGCTTAGATTACATTGACAATGTAGTCGGCGGTTTTAACGGAAACATCTGGGGTAACGACGAATACCTCGTTGTCGTCGATGGCATGGTACGTGATGCCAACAACGTACTGCCCACAGAAATCGACCAGATCACTCTGCTCAAGGGGGCTTCAGCTGTCGTGCTCTACGGCCCTCGTGCCGCTAAGGGTGTGCTACAGATAACTACCAAGCGTGGTCAGGTCGGTGATCTTCGTATCAATGTACACGCCAACGCCGGTTTGTACACGCCGAAGTCATATCCCAAGTATCTGGGTTCTGCAGAATATATGAGCCATTATAATCAAGCTCGTATAAACGACGGTATGACACCTAATTACTCAGATGAGGATATCTATCACTTTGCATCTGGTCAGAATCCATACCGCTATCCTGATTTCGACATGTACTCTTCAGACTACTTGAAGAAATCATACGGACGTTGGGAGGGCATCCTCGAGGTTACCGGCGGCAACGAGCGCATGAAGTATTATACCACAACAGGTTACTATCGAGAGGGTTCACTGCTGAAGGTCGGCAAAACTAAAGACAACTACACCAGCCGTTTCTTCGTACGTGGTAATATTGATGTCAACCTGAACAGTTTCCTGTCCGCCAAGGCAGATGCCAACGTGACATTCTACGATGCCTATACAGCCAACGTAGACTGGTGGGGACAAGCTGCGACACTGCGCACACACCTTGTCTCTCCGCTCATTCCAATCAGTTACATCGAGGGTTCAGACAAGAACTCACTGGCGACCGTCATGAACAGCAACTACCTGCAGGGTGACTACTTCTTCGGAGGAACACAGGAGAATCCCACCAACCCCTATGCAGATGCCTATGCTGCAGGTGACAACAAATTTGTAAGTCGTCAGTTCCAGTTCAATACGGAATTCGACGTCAACCTGAATGCTCTGACTAAGGGTTTGATGTTCCGTGCCAAGTATGGTATCGACTACGCTTCTACCTACAATCAGGGATATGCTAATGAGTATGCAACTTATGCTCCCGCTTGGACGAACTATGCTGGTGCTGACATGATTAGCAGCATCACGCAGTACGGCAAGGATCACAAGACCGGTAACGAGAACATCAATAGTTCTTCTTATCGTTATACTTATAATGTTTCTGGTCAGTTTGACTATGCCAACACCTTCGCCGAAAAGCACAACGTCTTCGGTATGTTGATTGGCAACATCTGGCAGACCCAGCGCAATGGTCAGTACCACCGTATGACCAATGTGAACCTTGGTTTGCAGTTAGCTTACAACTACGACCACACCTACTATGTGGACTTCAGTGCTGCCATGCCTTATTCAACCAAGTTGCCCGAGGGCAAGCGGACTGGTTTCTCACCCGTGCTGACCTTGGGCTGGCGTCCGACAACAACTGTCTTGAAAGATTCATTTGTAGACGATTTGATGCTGACCGCTTCTATCGGTACCATCCAGCAGGATCTCGACATCACTTCTGGCAGCAATATCGATGACGGATACTACCTCTACAAGTCTGTCATGCAGCAGGGTGGATGGTATAGCTGGGGTGACAACGGCGGTATGGCCGCTACCGAGTTCCAACGTGGTGACAACATGGACTTGACTTACGTAAAGCGTAAGGAGTTCACAATTGGTCTGCGCGGTTCACTGTGGAACAAACTCATCACCTTCGACTTTAATTTCTTCACTAACAAGATGGACGGAGGTCTAGTACGTGCTTCTTCACTCTATCCTAACTACTTCACACAGAATGGATACCCCTCTTCGTCTATCATTCCTTGGATCAACTTCAATATTGACAAGCGTGTAGGCTTCGACTTTAGCGTCTATGCAAACAAGAAGTTCGGTGATTTTGACTTGACCCTCGGCGTCAGCGGCATGTGGTATAAGAGCACAGCCGACAAGCGCGACGAGAACATCGAGTACAGCTACCTCTCTGCTATCGATCAGCCTCTCAATGGTCTCTGGGGTCTGGAGAGCGAAGGCCTTTTCCAGTCACAGGCTGAGATTGACGCTGCACCCAAGCAGACATTCGGCGACGTGAAGCCTGGTGACATCCGCTATAAGGACCAGAACAATGACGGTAAGATTGACGATAACGACCGTGTTTTCCTGGCTCGTTGGGACTCTCCCTTCATGACAGGTATCAACTTCACTCTGAAATGGAAGAATCTGACCTTTTTTGCACTGGGTAACCTCTATCTGGGAGGCCACGGCATGAAGGACAGCTCTTACTACTGGTTGCGCGGTACCGGCAAGTATTCTGAGATTGCCCGCAACAGCTGGACACCAGAAAACACCACGGCTGCATATCCTCGTCTGACTACTACAAATGGTGATAACAACTATCGTTCTTCAGACTTCTGGATGTACAAGAACGACCGTTTCAACCTGCGTAAGTTACAAGTAACCTACAGTTTGCCTGGCAGTCTCTTCGAGAATTCGTTTGCCAAGTTTGTTAAAGGTATCGACGTCTTTATCGGTGCCAATAACCTGCTAACCATTGCCAAGGAGCGTAAGATTCTGGAGATGAACGTAGGCAGTGCTCCTCAGACGCGTTACTACAACATTGGCTTCAAGGCTATGTTCTAAACAGTGTAAATTTCTAAAAGAAAATACGATTATGAGAAAGATAGCAAAAGTAGCAATACTTTCATTAATAACACCAATGATGGTTTCTCTGACCAGCTGTGACGATGCTTTCGATCCTGCTGTTGAAAACCATAAGGACATGTCACAGCTAAAGGACATGCCTGCATGGGCTACCGGTTTGCTGGGACATGCCTATATCAGTAATCCGCTCGGTTCAGGTGCCAACGACTGGACTTGGACAGAGGTAGCAACGGACGATGCCGTTTCAAACGACGTGAACAATAGCTACCGCAGAATGGCTGCCGGTACATGGCGCGCTGACAATAACCCAGTTGACCGCTGGCAGTATCTGCGTGCTTCGTGGCAGTACATCAACCAGTGCCTGGAGGTTTTCCCAACAGTTGACTGGGCTGCCGACAAAGTTGCTTCTGAACTTTATAAAATGCGTTTCATGGGCGATGCCTATGGCATGCGTGCACTCTACATGTACCACCTGCTGATGACTCACGCTGGTTGGACTGCAGACGGACAATTGCTGGGTATTCCCATCCTGACCGAATCAGAAAATATCAATTCTGAATTCAACAAGCCTCGTAACACATTCCAGGAGTGTATGGAACAGTTAAATGCTGACGTGGATAAGGCTATTGAGTTACTCCCCGAAAACTACGGCGACCTCGGAAGCGATGCTGACGTTCCAGCCAAGTATCGCTCACTGGGTGCCAGTGTAGACGTCTACAACCGTGTTTTCGGTGTGCATGCAGCCAACCGCATGAGTGCGCGTGTGGCTAAGGCCGTACGCGCTCAGGCTGCTCTGCTGGCAGCCAGCCCTGCCTACAATGCCGGTTCTGGTATCAAGTGGGACCAGGCAGCCAACTTGATGGCTCAGGTCCTGAAGGACGGACTGGGCAGTTCACCCATTGCCAACCTTGACAAGACTGGTAATGTTTGGTATACCGATCAGAATGGTCTGAAGAATCTCACAGCCGGTAGCAACCGTGCAGAGTTCCTCTGGCGCTCCAACAAGAGTGAAGATGCCAACATAGAGAAAGACCAGTTCCCCCCGACGCTGTTTGGTAATGGTCGAGTCAACCCCTCTCAGAATCTGGTTGACGCCTTCCCCATGGCCAATGGTCTGCCCATCACCGATCCTAACAGTGGCTATGATCCACAGAATCCCTATGCTAACCGTGACCCGCGTCTGGAACTCTACATCATCCACAACGGTTCTAAATTCAAGGGTGCTACCATCACCACCGCCGTTGACGGTACTGACAACAATGCCATGAACAAGTTTGACGGTCGTTCTACCCGTACGGGGTACTATCTGAAGAAATTCTTGGTTGAGGATGTTAATGCCGACCCGAACTCAACAACAAACGGTTATCATGTAAAGCCTTGGATTCGCTACACTGAGATTTTCCTCGATTATGCCGAGGCTGCTAACGAGGCTTGGGGTCCGAAGAACGGCGGAAACAATGGTTTCTCTGCCTATGACGTCATCAAAGCTATCCGCCAGCGTGCTGGTGTCGGCGGTAACGATGACCCCTATTTGGAGAAGTGTGCTGCCAGCCAAGACTTGATGCGTGAACTCATCCGCAACGAACGCCGTCTGGAACTCTGCTTCGAGGGCTTCCGTTTCTGGGATCTCCGTCGTTGGAAGGTTGACCTGAACAAACTCAACGAGACCGTCAAAGGTATGCGTGTCGAGAACAATCACTATCAGGTAGTCGATGTTGAGAGCCGCAACTACGCAGACTATATGTATTATGGTCCTATTCCTTACAGTGAGACGCTGAAGTTCAATGCGCTTATCCAGAATAATGGATGGGGCAAATAATCAAACAATGTAAAATTCTAAAAAAGCTATGAAAAAGAAATTAATATATCTCTCCAGCGTTTTGGCAGCTATGCTGTTTACTGCATGTAGCAATGGTGACTGGGAATTCCCCAATAACGACCATACAGCTGTCTATTTCGCCTATCAGTCACCTATTCGTACTATTACCTTAGGTGAGGAGAACCCCAACGTCACAGACAACACGTTGGATAACTTGCACCAGTGCCAGATTATGGCTACGATTGCTGGCGTATATAAGAATGACCATGATGTCACTATCAATTTCAAGGTTGACAACTCAATGGTCAATGGGTTCAAGTATGTGGGTGGCAGTGACATCGTTGCCATGCCTTCTAGCCACTACACGTTGAGCGATGACAAGATTGTCATTCCCAGCGGTAAAGCTATCGGCGGTGTGACCGTACAGTTGACCGATGCCTACTTTGCAGATCCACTCTCTACGAAGCTGAATTACGTTATTCCCCTCGTAATGACCAATGTTGTTGGTGCCGACAGCATCCTGCAGGGTAAGCCTCAAGACGGTGTGACCAATCCCAACCGTATGAAAGCTGACGATTGGTCTGTACTGCCCAAGGATTACATTCTTTACGCAGTGAAGTATATCAGCCCATATGAGGCAAACTATCTGCGCCGTGGAACCGACAACTATAGTGGTGCCAAAATGGGTACTGTAGTCCGACACGAGGCCTATGTGGAGAAGGACGAAGTACTGCTTAAGCAGTTTACAACCCTTGGTATCAACAGCGTTGAATGGAATCGTCCCACCAAAGATGTCCAGGGCGAAAACGTTGACTGCCGCCTGAAACTGAACTTCGACGCTAGCGGTAACTGCTCCATTTCTTCAAACTCTGCAGGCATCATCGCCTCCGGCACTGGCCAGTTCGTATCAAAGGGCGACAAGAAAAGCTGGGGTGGCGTAGACCGCGACGTTCTCTATCTGGATTACACTGTTGACTATGCCGGCATTAAGTGTGCCACAAAGGACACCCTAGTTGTCCGTGACCGTGGTGTCATTGCTGACTGGTTCAAAGTGGAAGCTAAATAATCAACAAAATATCAGACTTCGTAAATAGAATATTGATATGAAACATTCAAATAAGATATTAGGAACAATGCTGATAGCTATGGCCGTTACCACTTCTTGTGTAGACGACGACAAGCTGCAGTACTCCTTCGAGAAACCCGCCTCTATCGCAGGTTATGAGTATCTCGCAGACTATGATGCATTGAAGACATATGTCAACCGCGACGCAGCACCCGGCTTCAAGCTGGGTGGTGCACTGGCGGCAGCCGACTACAATGCCGATGGTCTTATAACTCGTCTGGCCAATGCCAACTTTGACGAGATTGTAGCTGGTAACGCAATGAAGATGGCTTCGTGCGTAAACGATAAGGGCGTGATGGATTTCGGTACTGTCGAAACGTTCGTAAACAATGCCACAGAAAATGGCCTGAACGTCTATGGCCACACGTTGGCCTGGCACGCCCAGCAGCCTGTCAAGTGGCTGAACAGCCTTATTGCCGACCGCAAGGTAGAGGTTGATCCCGATGCCATGGTAGAAGTTGATGACTACTCCATTGACTACACAAAATTTTCCAGTTTCCCATTCTATGTGATGGGCTATGCTCCTGAATTCTCAGCTGAAGAGGGTCTGATCAGCCTGAGTTCCGAAGGCTGGTATCAGTACTTTGCTGCTGACAACATGGGGCTTACTGAAGGTAAGAAATATAAGATTACCGTTACCTATAAGAGTGAGGTTGACTGCGATGTAAAGAGCATTCTCCGCTGGAACTGGGGTGACGGCGCCATAGAGGGCAATCTTACGCTGAAGGCTTCCGACGATTGGACTGAGGCATCGCTGCAGTATAACACCCCGTTTGGTGATGGTAGCGGTTTCATCGTGTTCCAATTGAGTGGTGTTGCTGACAAGCGCATCTGCTTCAAAAACCTAAAAGTATCTCATTCTGACGCTGCCGGTCCTGTGAGCTATATGGTCAGTTTGATTGACAATGGCGACATGGAAGGAACTGAAGCCCACAACTTCGCAACGAAGTCAGACCAGGGTGCTATCGTCTACGAAATCGTCGATGGTGCTGGTAAGGATGGTACCCGTGGTGCCAAAATCACCTCTAAAGGTGGCTATGCTGACGCATGGGAAAGCCAGTTCTGGATTGTATCCAACGAGGTGCTACATATTGGTGACAAGATTCACGTTGCCTTCGACTACCGTGCAGATGGTGGTTGTGCAGGCACTAACGTTGATACTCAGGCTCACTTCGGTCCTGGTGAATATCAGCACTGGTCTTGTGCAGGTACGGTTTCGTTCACTGATGAGTGGAAGACCTACGACAAGACATTCACCGTAGATGCTTCAATGGCAAAGGAGGCTGATACTGGTATGAAGTCTATTGCTTTCAACATGTCACCCAACACTGCCCCTGGTGCCTACTATATCGACAATGTCGTACTTGAAATTGAGAAGGAAGGCGACGGTATACCTTTGACTCCAGAAGAAAAGAAAGACACCCTCACTTGGGGAATGGAGCAATGGATCAGCGGTATGATGGAGGCCTGCAACGGCAAGGTAAAGGCTTGGGACGTTGTCAACGAGGCCATCTCTGGCGGCAATCCTGATGCAGAAGGTGTCTATGCCCTCCAGCACGCTACCGAAGAGAGTGTCAACGATTTCTTCTGGCAGGACTATCTGGGCGATCTCGACTATGTCCGTACAGCTGTAGCTTTGGCACGCCTCTATGGTCCTGAGGACATCAAGCTCTTCATCAACGACTACAACCTGGAGAGTGACTGGGATCAGAACGGTAAGCTGAAGAGCCTCATCGCCTGGATCAAGCGTTGGGAAGCCGATGGCATCACCAAGATTGACGGCATCGGCTCACAGATGCACATCTCATGCTATGGCAATCCTCAGACACAGGAGAACAAGAAGAAAGGTATCGAAAACATGCTGAAACTGATGGCAGCATCTGGAAAGATGGTTCGTATCTCTGAGCTTGACATGGGCTACGTCGACGCTAATGGCACACCTTTGAAGACCACCGACCTGACAGAAGAGCAACACAAAGAAATGGCAGCACTCTACACCTGGATCATCAAGAAGTATTTCGAGATTGTTCCTGTTTCACAACAGTGGGGTATCTGCCAATGGTGTATCACCGATGCACCTGATGACAGCGGCTGGCGTAAGGGTGAGCCCGTCGGACTTTGGGATTTGAATTACAACCGCAAACACACCTATGCAGGCTTTGCAGACGGTCTGGCTGGCAAATAAGCCATGCGGTAAACCCATTACCCCCAAGGGTAATTTTTAGAACTTTACATGTGAAGTGTCGGGCCTGTGAAGGTCCGACACCTTTCGTTAGAAACTGTCGGGCCTGTGAAGGTCCGACACCTTTCGTTAGAAACTGTCGGGCTCGGGAAGGTCCGACACCTTTCGTTAGAAACTGTCGGGCTCGGGAGAGTCCGACACCTTTTTTTTAGAAAGTTTCAATTTTTGTGCAAAATGTCACTATTTAACTTAACTAACCTCTTGTTGTCAAAGCATGCAACTTTCATTGCGCTCACTATGTCTATAAATCCGAGAAAGTGCTTCGGTGCACGAGTCGTGGAGAATACCATCATCATTCACCCTCAGCGAACCCATCAATCTGCGGCGTAGTGGTGTGTCAGTAAGTCAAAGAGCACGGTAAGCGAGTAAAGAGCGTAAACTCGTTTACAAGTTCTTTCGAGCGTAGTGCTTTTCGAGACAAAGCCTCATAGGTGTGTTTTTTTCTGTCAACCTCTTGTTTATCTCCGAAAAAAGTCATAACTTTGTCCCGTCGGACTCCGACCCAGGCCCACCCTACCTTCGACTCACCCAAGGTTCTGCGCCTACTCTTGTGCGATTGAAGTGCGTTTGATGTCCGTCTGTTGTCCGTTCGTTAATCGAACAACAATCGAACAACAATCGGACAACAAACGGACAACAATGGAAGGAAGAGCGAAGGAAAGGCTTGGGTAGAATGGGGCAAAAGCGGAGTTGAATTGGAGAACAATTGGAGAACAATTAGTGTATAACTAAAGAAGAATATGCGATGAAGAGAAAAGGAACAGGCAAGGGAATAATGGCGATAGGCAGTCTGCGAACAGACGGCATTACGACCTACATGAAGCAAGGCCGGTTGATCATCCGGTCTGCCAACTCGATGGAGAAGCGCAGCAATACGCTGCCCCAGTTTATCCAACGTCAGAAGATGCGCCATTCCGTGGCGTTATGGAGGATGCTGAAGTATTGCAAGCCGATGTTTACCAAAGGGTCAACGGCTTACAACAACTTTCTGTCGCTGGCCAACCAGCTGCCCGTGGTGTATGTTGAAAAGGTCCTGATGGAACGGACGTCATTCCTGATGCCAGGCATACCCGTGAGCGACGGCACACTGCCGGAAGTCAAACAGCTGCTGGGCGAGGTAGACGGAGTGCCGGCCCTGATAACCGACCTCAAGGCACACGACTGGGAGCCTTGGACGAAACTGTGGCTCTACACGGCCGTCCAGACGGGTAGTGACAGAGACGCTTTGGTGCGGTTCAGCAAACGCGAGGTGCCCTGGGAAGAGGTGACGCTAGTGGACGGCCACTATGTGCTGGAGGGCGAGGAGTTTGCTGACGACATGAAAGGCTGGGCACTGGTGCTGGTGAAGGGTGAGCGCTGTTCGCCACAGACCATCGTCACCCGTTGTACGCTGTACAAGCAGTACACCACGGAGGATGCCTTGGAGACCGCAGCCGACAGCTATGGCGGCCTGACCGACCGCTGTATGCCATAACATTTGAGGCAGATCGTACGAACATCAACGTTGGTTTTCGCCTTGTGTTACAATAGATAAAAGCCCGCTGTGACAGCGCGCCAGTTTGTATATTTCATTATTTAGAAGAAGGTGCCACACAAATGATGTGACACCTTCCTGTTTTTATCACCAATCGACTAATCTGTAGCCGCTCGTAGGATTTCTCCCAGGGTGGGATGGATGTGTACCATGTCGCGCAACTGGGTGACGGTGGTATCACGATACATCAGAACGCTGACCTCTTGAATGATGTCGGCAGCATGGGCTCCATAGGCATGACAACCTATGATACGGTCTTCGGCATCAGAAAACAGCTTCAGCATACCCTCGGTCTGGTTCATAGCCAAAGCCTTGCCGTTGGCCCGCCAGAAGGCTTTGCGACAGTGGTAATCGACACCATTAGCCTTTAGCAGGTCCTCGCCGGGCCCGACACACGCAGCCTCGGGTTCTGTGAAGACAGCTGCCGGCATGACGTCGAGGCGGATACCGTCGGTTCTCCCCAGTATGTGATTGACAGCGCGTACGGCCTGCATTTCAGCAGCGTGTGCCAACAGCTGACGGCCGTTGACGTCGCCGATAGCGTAGAGAGGTGACAGTTGACTGGTGTGCTGCAGGTTGTCGTCTACGGGGATGAAGCCACGGGCATCGGGAGTGATGCCGGCAGCCTGCAGGTTCAGCCCTTCCGTGTCAGCCTGACGGCCAGTGGCTATCAGAATGGTGTCAGCATCGATGTCGGCCAACTGTTGCACAGCAGTCTTCATGCGGAACGCGATGCCACGTTTCTCCATGAGCTTACGCAAGCGCTTGGCAATGTCGCTGTCCACCATGGGCAGACACTCTTTCATGAACTCGATGACGGTTACCTCACTGCCAAAACGGTTGAACACCGAGGCGAACTCCATGCCGATAACACCTGCACCGATGATGCAGAGCCGGTTGGGTCGCTCCGTCATTTGCAACAGTTCGGTACTGGTGACTACACGAGGATCGTCAATATCAGCAATGGGAGGAAGCTTAGCTGTGCTACCAGTGGCAATGATGATATTCTTTGCGGAAACTGTATCGTCACCTACAA
>Ga0310695_10004864_pt1 | contig 24192 bp, 18 predicted proteins | sample RumenRJG_04DNA_FD_203882 | JGI IMG/M metagenome (GOLD analysis project Ga0310695, IMG submission 203882) | Bovine rumen microbial communities from Lethbridge, Alberta, Canada - RJG_04 (v2) (version 2) | ecosystem: Host-associated > Mammals > Digestive system > Stomach > Rumen | place: Canada...
TGGAAGGCTTTAGGTAAGGTATCCTCTAACACTCCAGAGCTTAGAGCCAAGGAAATCCATGATGCCTTCTTAAGTGATGCTGATGCCGTTTTATCTGTAGGTGGTGGAGAGGTAATGTGTGAAATATTACCCTATATTGATTTTGAATTAATTAAAAGAAACCCAAAATGGTTTGTAGGATTTTCAGATAATACAAACCTAACCTATACAATTACTACCATTTGCGATATTGAAAGCATATATGGTACAAACGCACCATCCTATTACAATTTGAATTATGATGCATTAGATACATGGAATATGCTTCATGGCAAAAAGGAATTTAAGGGCTATAAAAAATGGCAATTAGAAAATAATTCTAAGAAACCTCTTGTAACCCTAAATCTAAGAAAAAGAACCATCATTAAGCCATATAATTATGAATCTAAGGTTACAGGTAGATTAATTGGTGGTTGCTTAGATTGTCTTGCCAATATATGTGGTACAAAATTTGACCATACAAAGGAATATATCAATAGACATAAGGATGAAGGAATCATCTTCTTTATGGAATGCTGTGATTATACTTCTATTTCCTTAAGAAGAGCACTATTCCAATTAAAGAATGCAGGATGGTTTGATCATGTATCTATGTTCTTAATTGGTAGATCCTTAAATTATTATGATAAATCCTTTGGTGTTTCTATGGAGGAATCCTATTTAGATATGCTAAAGGACTTAAATAAGCCTATTCTATTTAATATTGATTTAGGTCACCTACCTCCATCTATGCCAATGCGCACTGGAGCATTAGCCACTGTAGAATACAATAAGGATAAAAAGAATATTTTCATCACATATAAGGATTAAGGGGTCGCAAAATTGCACCCCCTTTTTTAATGAAATGAAGTAAACAGTTCTATAATGATTTCAAGGAAAGACAAACCTAAATCTACAGATTCAAATGCTTCTTTTACTCTTTGCTGTTTTCTTTTTTTCACTTGAGAATTTTTGATTGAAGAACGACCATATCCTTTGGCTGATATTGTTAGTCTCAGCTGTTTTTCATCAAACATCATATTAAATTCTTCATATATTCTAATGCTTTCTATTGGATCATACTTCTTTTGTGTATAATGGTCTCCCAAATAGCGAATGATATTTTCTTTTTCAAGTAAATCGGTTGTTTTCCATACTAATATGATTTTAGCCAAAAAGCTTTCTTCATAATATAACAAAACCTCGTGATCCTGCGCAAATAATTTAATTGAATTACAATCAATTTCATAATTCGCTTTTTCACGCTTTAACGCACGCTGCATATCCCAAAAATTATAAGATGAATATTTTTTAACAATCGCATTTAAATCCATCATTCTCCCACCCTCTTATATTGCTTTTAGCTCCAGAAATTAGGAACCTCTTTATCTCCAGGTAAATCTTCACCAAAGCTTTGTGCAATAATATCTAAGACTACCTGTTCTTCTTTAATTATTGGTTTAGTATATTCTTTCATGATAAAATCCCCTGTAATACTGCATTTTGTTCTTCCGTTAAGCCTAATTCACTCAAATGATTGATGTAATACTCCGCTAAGGTCTTCACGCTATAGCATGTTTCACTCATATAATAGGTTTCCCCGTTAATTATTACAAAAGCTTGAGCATAAACTAGTGATGCATAATTTTCTTCTTCTGTAGGAATAACTGTAGCCCACTGTGCATAGCTTCCGTTTTCATCTTGAGTTACAACTCCATCAAGAATAGTTACCATAGCTGGTGTACAGATATAGGAATCATAATTAATTCCATCCTTAGATAATATTACACCAAAGGAAGCATTTGCGTCTGTATCTAAAATATATTCATATAAATCCTTATCTAAGAAAGCACCAAATCTTATCTTCATATTGCTATAAGAATAATTCGTTTGTTCATAGCTTGAAGAAGTCTTTACATAAATAGCAATATCTTTTTGTCCAGAAGAATAACAAGAGAATAATCCGCTTGTAGCATTATATCTTACTGTGTTTTTAGTTACAGATTCCTTTACAATCACTAAGGATGCAGCATGTGTTGTTGCATCAATAGATAAATTAAAGGATGTACTTTCACTCATAGAAGCATATCTCTTAAGATAATTACTAGTTGTAGTTCCATTTCCTAAATATTTTCCACCGGAATCCTTTAGAGAAATTGTGCCTGCAACTGAGCCTGCACCAACAGTTAAGATATTTGCAGCACCTAAAACAGTTATCTTATTATCCTTTACTGTAATTGGGGTTTGTGTATGATTATTTCCTTCTCCACTAGATGATGTTGCAACTGCACCAAGTGCATATGAATAAGTATTAATATCTAATGGTGTAATAACTATTTCCTTTCCTGTAGTTATTTCACTTGCGCTTGTTGCAAGCTGGTATTGATATCCATCTATTGTAACAACCTCGGAATCATAATTAAATCTCAAGCTTGATTTTGTATTTTCTCTTGTGAATTCACTACCTGCATCTGTTTTAAATTTATAAACATTTAAATTGTCCATTATTAAGGAAATAGCGGATTCAGATACACTATCAACAACAAAGCCAATTCTTGCTTTATCATATCCTCCGTTTGCACTTAAAACATACTCATAGGAGCTTTCAGCAGTTGGAATATAGAATGTTTCTCCTGTATTCCATGTTACACCAGAATCTAGGGAATACATTACCTTAAGCGGTAAATTCTCCATAGATGCTTTAGCTGTAAATGTTATTCTAGATAGATTATATACATCCTTAGTCATAAAGAATTGAGCTTTTTGTAATGAATTTGCCTTAATGCTATATCTTAGGGATTGTGCATCACGAATTGCATCTGCAGTTGCAGGAACTGCATTATAGCCTGTCCATGTCAAATTCTTTGTTTCGTATTTTTGCTTTGTATAATAATCTGCTGCTGTAAATCCTTCCTCTATTTCAAAGCCTAAGGATTCAATGGCATATTCCTCTGTTCTTAGCTGTGTATCCGGTTCTACTGGATCACTTGGTGTAGGATTTACATATTCTCCTGAACCAGCAAAGGCATATTCAACATATTCCGGATGATCAATAAAAGGATTACGATTCTTTTGGAACATATATACGACATTATTTTGATAGATTTCTCTATCTGATACTGGATCTTGATAATGCCATTTTAAAATAGTAGATAAATTCGCTAAAACTCCATTTCCATTGGAATTTGATGTTGTAGAAACTCCATCTACTAAGCTCAAGTTCACCTTTTCTGTCTTAGTTACATCTTCCCCATCAACCTTTTCCTTATAAGACATTAGAGTATCGTCATATTCGCCATAGCGAATCATCATATATAGTAGCATTCTTGCTACATCGCCTTTAACCTCATCCTTTGGTTCAAATACACCACCTGCATATTTATTACCATAGGATTCCTTATACTCGGATGCAGTATCAATCTCACCAAAATCATTATTACTCTTCGCAATATTGATTGCACTTTCTGCAGCTCTTAAATGATGGCAATCCGAATATGGGCTACATTTACTATCATTAAAGCCATGTGTCTTTGGCCATGTATGCTCTCTATTCCAATATTTTCTACCACCACTTGAGGTGTGAGCTAAATCGTCTACAGACTGATCTGTATATAAGCATTTTATATGACCCTCATTATAGGGATCAGCATCTGCATAATAATCGATTTCCCAAGCTTGGTCATAGGTAAATGTAGTATAGTTATTTGAAATCACATCATGTAAATCTTCTCTAAATTCTGCTTCAGATACTGTTGTATCAATACTAGAATAATATCCTGTTGGAATATTTTGTTCTGTACAGCTCATTAAATAATATGAATTGGAAGCATAAGCTTTTGTGTTAAAGATTAAAATTCCAGCGCCAATAGCCGCTGAAGCTAATACTATTTTACTAATTTTCATATTTAACCTCCTAACCCACCCAAGGTAAATCTGCCAAAGAACTTGTTTTCTCTAGTTCTATTGTAGTTTCAGTCGTAGTTTCAGTCGTAGTCTCTGTTGTAGTTTCTTGTGGCTTAGTTGTAGTTTCTAAAGTTGTAGTGGTTATAGTCTTTATTCCATCAGTAGTTGTTTCTACTGTTGTTGACTCCTCAGGCTTTCTATCGTTATTACAAGAGGATAAAGTTAAGCCAGCTCCCAACAAGAATATAGATAATATCACTCTTTTTTTCATTTTGTATCACGTCCTATTTCATTGTTATTATATAATAAAATTTAACAATAAAAAAACTGTAAATTGTGAAAATTTCCAATTTACAGTCATAATATTATTTTCCTAAGCAAAACTTAGTAAATAGGGCAGTAATAAGCTCATCTGGATTGGCTTCTCCAGTGATTTCACCTAAGGAGTCAAATGCATTTTTAATATCTATTTCAATTAAGGATACATCATATCCATAATCTATAGATTCTAATGCTTGCTTAAGAGAATTCATGGCCTTTTCCATTAAGCCCATCTGACGAGTATTATTTAAATAATTACCATTCATTTGATCAATAGAATCAATCTTAGTAACCTCTTCTATTTTTTCTGCAAGTAAATCTAAGCCTTCCTTATTCTTTGCAGAAATATAAATAATATCATCGAGCTTTACCTTAGGAGTTAAATCTATTTTATTTCCTATAATAATACGATTCTTATTCTTAGTTTCCTCAAGTAATAGCTTATCTACTTCATCTAATTCCTTAGATACATCTAATACAAGTAAAACTAAATCTGCTTCCTTCATAGCCTTTTTACTTCTTTCAATACCAATAGATTCAACATAATCTATACTTTCATGAATTCCAGCAGTATCGATTAAATGCAAGGTCACATTACCTAAGGCTAATGTGCCCTCAACCGTATCTCTTGTTGTACCTGCATAGCTAGATACAATAGCCTTATCCTCATCTAATAACATATTTAATAAGGAGCTTTTTCCTACATTAGGTTTACCAACAATAGCGGTCTTTATACCATGTATAGCAACTGTTGTAATTAAAGAATTCTTTAATATCTTATCCATATTTTCAATTAGCTTGACTACAATAGGTCTTAAATAATCATGCGTAACCTCAACTGCATCCTCATATTCAGGATAATCTATATTTACTTCTATTTTTGCTAATATATCTAAGATTTCATCTCTAAAGGATTTTATTAACTTCGATGTTTGGCTTCTTAAGGAAGCATTCGAGGATTTTAGTGCTATTTTGTTGGATGCTGAAATAATATCCATAATGGATTCTGCCTGTGTTAAATCCATTTTATGATTTAAGAAGGCTCTTTTAGAGAATTCTCCTCGCTCAGCCATTCTAAAGCCATTCTTAAGTAAGGTTAATAATACTTGGTTTGTTACATAAATACCACCATGGCAAGATATTTCTACCATGTTTTCGCCATCAAAGGATTTTGGTGCCTTATATACTAAGGCTAATACCTCATCTACCTCTTCCTCATGATCCATAATATGACCATAATGAATGGTATGACTTTTTACCTTAGTTAAATCCTTACCCTTAAATACTTTATTTACCAATGTGATTGCATCAGGACCTGATGCACGAATTATAGAGATTGCACCTACACCATAGGGGGTTGCGATTGCACAAATATTATCCACCATGAATATCACCACTCCTCATAAAAGTATGCGTATATTATACATAATTTGTATTATATTTTCAATTTAATGACGCTTTTTATAAATGATGATTCCCATTGTAGCAATACTTACTAATAAGAAGCCTCCAATAGATAAGGATAGTATTAATGCTAAATTGATATTATTGTCATCTTTATTGGGCTCATCAAAGGAAATATTCATATTTCGCTCTGTAGAAATAATATCATGCTCAATATCTCCTGTTTCTAATTCAATTTCTAAAGGATATTCTCCATCTAATGCATCTAAGCTAAAGCATTCACTATTCATCATAGATCCATCAATAGAATATCCTAAGTTTTGGAATAATTCTATAATTTGCTCCTTTGTTATAGGCTTTCCCTTTTCCGTTAATATTACATATTGCTCAAGCTTAATGATAGGAGCTGTATAATCTCTAACATAAATATTGAATTTTACAGAAACATTATTTGATGAAGAATCTTGAACAGAAACCATAAATTGATAAGTACCTACATTCATATAATTATTCTCATAATCGTCTAAATCCTCTATTTGAATAGAATCCTTTATATTACCATCATATTCATCGATAGCTGTAAATAATTTTATGATATCCTCTTTCGTATAATAGGTATGATAATCCGTATTAATAATTCTTCCATAGGCAAGTAGAGGAGGTACATCATCAATTACATAAATACTAAAATCTAAGGATTCCTCATTTTGATATTCTGATTTATCCTTAACGGTTATCCTACATTCATATTCTCCTATAGTATTTTGATTATTTAAGTAATTTTCTATGTCTAGCTTAATTTCTATATCCGATGCATCAGAAATGTCAAAACAAGCCAAAATTGCATCCTCATCTAAAGGATTATTATATCTTGTCCTAATGGTATTCTTTTGAACTATAATAGGCTTTACTAAATCTACAACATCTACAATGACCTTTTGAAGAGTAACATTTTTTGCCTCATCATATGCAACAATAGTAAATGTATAGCTTCCTATTTCTGATTCTAGATAATCATAAGTATTATCTATAATTTCATAGCCTGTAGTAGATACATCTATGATTTCTAAATCCGATACAATTTCATCTATTGTTTTTTTGTTTTGATATCCCATAACAACATGTAAATCATTATCTATATATGCTTCATTAAAGGTATAGGTAATACCATAAAGATAACTATAGGAATAAGATGAAATATCCGTAAATGCATTATAATCGATTTGATCATCATTTAATAGAATATAAATATTATCCCCTTTTTCGAATTTTGCGGATGAATCATGAAATAGATAAGGAAAATTGATTTCCTCATCCTTAATTATTTCATAGGATAAATCATCAAAGATATCAATAGAGTAAAATAAGGTATCATCAAAATAATCCTCAATTTTTATTAATAGTCCATCCTTATAGGTTTGATATTCCCATATTGTATGTTCTACACCTAATACCTTACCTGGCATTTCATAAGAGACAACTCCATCACCTGCATGATTTCCTACAAAATAGCAAATATGCTCATAAGCGTTCTCCTCAGAATCAAATAGTCCTCTCATCGCGTTAAAGGAGCTTTTCATAGAAATGGGCTTATAATCTCCATGTTCAACGATTCCTGCCTGTACAGGTAGCATAAAAAGAATAGATATAAATACAGTAAAAATAATTGCAATACTTAAGGTTAATTTTGTTTTCATTTGTTATCACCTTTTTTTCCTTTCACTAAATAAATAGTCAAAATCAAAAAATTTTTTTCACGAAAAAGAAAAAAATCTGCAAAAATCTGCAGATTTTACTTTTTTTGTTCACTTACAAACTCATAAAGGTCTATAGCTTCGCTCTTTTTTACTGTTGGCTCTAAGGATACAACTCTTACGGTTACAATCTTATTTCCAAACTCAATAGTGATTAAATCTCCAACCTTCAATTCCTTAGAAGGCTTCGCAGGCTTATCATTTACTAAGATTCTTTCTGCTTCAGCAACCTCTTTCGCTAGAGTTCTTCTTTTTATTAATCTAGAAACCTTAAGATATTTATCTAGACGCATGCTTATTCACCGTCGTTATCTTCTTTTGGAACTTCAACTAAATGGTCGTCAATATTAACTTCCTTTGTTTCAATAGAATCATCTACCTTAGCTTCTGCCTCACCCTCAAGATTGGAAGCTTCTTCCTTTACTTCCTCATCCTGAGTTACTTCCTTAGGATCAACACCTGGTGCATATTTTTCATCACACCATGCTAAATGACCTGTTGCAACAATTTCATCAATGTCTCTCTTGTTAATTGTTTCAACCTTAAGAAGATATTCAGCGATATTCTTTAATAACTCCATATTAGAAGAAATAACTTCCTTAGCTCTTTCATAGCATTCTTCGATGATTCTTCTTTGCTCACGGTCAATTTCAAGTGCTACCTGGTCAGAGAAATTCTTTTCCTTTAGGTAATCTCTACCTAAGAATACAGAACCACCCTGCTGTTCATATTGAACTGGACCAAGATCACTCATACCATATTGAGTAACCATGCTTCTAGCAAGGTTTGTAGCATTTTGGAAGTCATTCGATGCTCCTGTTGAAACCTCATTAAATACTAATTCCTCTGCAACTCTACCACCTAAGAAGCCTGTAATGGTTTCAAGCATCTGAGTTTTTGTATGGAAGTAGGTTTCTTCCTTTGGCATCATTAGGTTATATCCACCAGCCTGACCTCTTGGTACGATCGTAATCTTTTGTACCTGGCTTGCGTTTTCAAGCTTAATACCAACAACAGCATGACCTGCCTCATGGTAAGCAACAAGCTTTCTTTCCTTTTCGGTATACTTCTTTGATTTCTTTGCAGGACCCATCATTACACGGTCGGTTGCTTCATCAATATCTCTTGGAGTAATGACCTTACGATTATCTCTTGCTGCAAGTAGGGCAGCCTCATTTAATAGATTCTCTAAGTCTGCACCAGAGAAGCCTGGAGTTCTTTGTGCAACATCTCCAAGTCTTACATCAGGAGATAGATGCTTATTTCTAGCATGAACAGCTAAAATAGCCTCTCTACCTCTAACATCTGGATTAGAAATAGTAATTTGACGGTCAAAACGACCTGGTCTTAAAAGTGCTGGGTCTAGTACATCAGGACGGTTTGTTGCAGCCATAATGATAATACCTGTATTACCATTGAAGCCATCCATTTCAACTAATAGCTGGTTTAATGTTTGCTCACGCTCATCATGTCCACCACCTAAGCCGGCACCACGCTGTCTACCAACAGCATCAATTTCATCAATAAAGATAATACATGGTGCATTTTCCTTAGCTGTTTTAAACATATCACGAACTCTAGATGCACCAACACCAACGAACATTTCAACGAAATCAGAACCAGAAATAGAGAAGAATGGTACTCCTGCCTCTCCTGCTACTGCCTTCGCAATTAATGTTTTACCTGTTCCTGGAGGGCCTACTAATATAACACCCTTAGGTACTCTTGCACCAATTTCATTATATTTTCTTGGATTCTTAAGGAAGTCAACGATTTCAACCATTTCTTCCTTTTCCTCATCACAACCAGCAACATCCTTAAATGTAACGCTCTTGCCTCTAGATAGCTTTGCTGTAGATTTTGCAAAATCGAATGCGCCACCAGCTCCACCCTGAGACTTCATAATTCCTCTAAACAGGAAGAAGAATATTACACCCATAATAATATATGGTAGGAAGCTAATTAATATAGATAACCAATAATTATTAGATGCAGGTACGATATAGAATTTATATCCTGCATTATCTTTTATAAGCTCTTCTAATAAAGTGCTTGTAACATTTATACTAAAGGAAACCTTATTTCCCTGTGCATTAATATATGTACCAGATAATCCATACATTAAATAATTGTCTCCACCAACAGGTGTAGCATTAATGGTATCTGTAACCTTACCATTCTTTAATGCAGTAACAAATGTTTGGTAATCTAAATTCTCTGGATTCTTTGTAGTAAATCCACGAATTAAGAAGAATATAGCAATAATTAATATGATAACCACAAGAATAAAGACAATGTCAAATCTACGTCTTGCCTTTTTTTCCTGAGGCTCTTTGTTGTTATTATTCTGCATAATGACCTCCCTATTTTGAATAAACTTCTTCTTTTAAAACACCAATATATGGTAAATTTCTATAATGCTCATTATAATCTAAGCCATAGCCTACTACGAATTCGTTAGGTACAAGTCCACCAACATATGCAGGTTTGATATCTACCTTTCTACCTTCTGGCTTATCTAATAATACGCAAATGGTAACAGATTTAGCACCAGCATCCATTAACATTTTTCTAACGTTAGCTAATGTTCTACCTGTATCTAGGATATCATCAATTAAGATAACCTCTCTACCTAATACCTCTGGTAATCCACCCTTTACTGTTACAATTCCTGTAGATTCTGTACCTGAATAAGAGGAAACCTTCATATATTCTAATGTACAATCAATATCTACATATTTTAATAAATCAGACATAAAAGGAATACATCCCTTTAATAATCCGATAAATAATGGATTTCTATCTTTAAAATCTTTAGAAATCTGTGTTCCAAGCTTTTCTACTATATGCTTAATTTCAGCCTCAGAAACACTAACCTTTTTGATATCATCATTCATCATGATTTAAAACCTCACAAACTAAATAAATATCTCCACTATTCTTTTGTTTTGAAACAAAATCACTTTTGGCATAATCATATACCCAAAGTATTTCTCCATTACCATTTTCTATAATAGGAATAGATAATCTATCCTCCTTTGGCACCTTCTTATCAATTAATATTCTTGATACCTTTTTTGTGCCAACAGCCAAGTTTATGCTATCCCCTTTTTTCTTATATCTAATGGTTAGAGGGAATTCTAAAACATTATAGCATAGTTTAATCGATTTTGTACAAATATTATTATGTGAATTTGTGAAATAAAACTTATACTTTCCAATCACAATGATATCGTCTTTATTCATCTTATAGCTTATATCATTATTCACGACTTCTTTTTTGATTTTTCCGATAGTATAGCTCCTAGAAAATACATATTCTCCTTCAAGATGAATCGTCTTTGTACCATGATTATCCTCCATTAAAGATAATATTTTTAATACAATTTCCTTATTCTTACGAATATTATATTTTTCTAGCATTAATGCAATAATATCCTTCTTTAATGCAATATCTAGCTTATTAAAGGAATCCACAATTAAGGAGTCCTTATTTTCCTTTAAATAGGCTTTACTTAAGCCTCTAATAAATTGGAAGGCCTCGTGTGCTTGAATGGAATATTCCTCAAATTTTTCACCAACTGTTGGTGATTCCTTCTTAAGAAGAGGCACAACATGATGTCTTATTCTATTTCTTAGGAAATCATCCTCATGATTGGATTTATCCTCAAAATATACTAAATTATTCTTCTTTGCGTAAGAATAGATTTCTTCCTTATCCACACAAAGTAGTGGTCTTATGATTTTATATTCATTATCATCATTTACAATTGCAATACCACCATAGCCATATAAATTAGAGCCTTCCATGATCTTCATCAATACCGTTTCAATTTGATCGTCCTGGTGATGTGCAGTTGCAATAATATTTGTATGATATTTTTTGCATAGGCCTCTAAAGAAATTATATCTTGCATTATGAGAATCATTATGGAAATTATCCATTCCATCATAGTGGTATTCTAAGAGCTCAAAGGGAATATTTAATTCTTTTGCAAAATTACGCATTGCCTCTTCTTCCGTTTCAGATTCTATTCTCTTATGATGATTCACATGAGCTAATATAACCTCATAGCCTAATTTATATAATACATATAAAAGAGAAACAGAATCCGCTCCACCAGAAACCGCAACAATAATTGGCTTATCGATTATTAAATTGTTTTCCTTTAAAAAGCTTGCAATAATCTTTTCCATAATCCTCACTAAAAAGGCTCTCAGGATTCATGAGAGTCTTTTTCTTCTTCCTTTTCATAAGATACAATATCTAATACATCACCACGTAAGTCCCAATCCTGATTTGCGCCTACCGCAAATTTAACACGAACCACTTGGTTTTCCTTACCCTTTAATTCGCTAGCGTAATTTTCACATTCTGGTGTAATTGTACCAGCAAAATAATATTTAAATGCTGCACCATTATCTCTATAATTAATATCCTTTAATGTATAAAGACCATATTGGTTTACAGATACATGGGCATCAAATTCATATACATTACCAACAGCTTCTTTTCCTAAATTATAAATTTCCTCTACTGTTTTTGATGTATCTACCGCATCCCAGGATGGCTTATTATTTCTTGATATAATCGTTAAATTATATGGATTATATACCTGTGGAGTATTAAATCTAACACTTCTTATACCAGAAACATAAATCTCATCACCAATTTCAACATCCTCTGCCATATTACCATAAACATACATTGTACCAGTAGAATCCGTAACATAAAATCCTGCACGATATTCTGGATGATCTCCAGAAGCGTATAGGAAGGCAGAAACAATTCCGTGCATAGAAACCTTAGAACCAATAGGGGCCTTTAGTACCTCCTCTATATTAATAGAGTCATCCTCTTCAGCCGATACTGTAATTTCAAAATCTCTAGATACCATAGCATCCCTTAAGAATGCGGATGCAGTTAGGGTTACTGTTTTATCTATACCACCCTTTGGATGATATACTCTTGCGGTACCACCAGAGACATGTAAAACCTTGTCGTCTGAGGATACCCAATTAATTACGATATCATCAATAAAGGTATCTAGTAAGAAAGTATCTTCTGGTTCTTCAGGTAGCTCAATAGAATTCAAAGTGTTTTTTAATAATATTTCATCAACAGATTCAATTCCTTCTTGAAAGCCTAAATATCTTTCTTGTGCACCAAAGGTATTTTCTTTATCTTCATTACGCAGAGATGACATTGCGGTTTGACCCATGGTAGCTAAAGCCGCTAAGGCTGCAGCTAGACGGTTTTTAACCTTCATATAATCACTCCTCGTATTCAATTTTTGTTAAAGCAATGTAAAACAAATTGCTTCATAACATATTATACAATAAAATCACAACTATCTAAAGGAAACTTTTGTGGGAAATTGACGCAAAAAGGGCTCCGAACCCTCGGAACCCTTAATTGTTATTTCATTTTTCTCAAATGATTTTTCTCAAATTACCTATTAAGCAATCTTAGTATAAGTAATTACGATAGAAGCAATTCTAAATTGAGCTGTACTTGTATTAGTAATTACTACAGATTTTACATTGTCTGCTTCAGCAAAGTTAACAGTGTCAGTAGTATAATCTGCAGATACTGCATCTAAAGTTGTGCTTCCAACTTTTAATGTACCTGTTGCAGTTGTAGTATAATTAATTACAATCGAATCAATTGTATATCCCGTAGCAACTGAAATTGTAAGTCCGGAACCAGCACCTTCATTATGATAGTATGTTGTAATATAACGGGTTTTCGACACTTGTAAACCAATAAAACAGTACTTTTAGAAGATTTTATATACTGCGTATATAATTCCTCTTATTTTTTTGTCAAATTTTTAAATTTGATATTATTCAGTAATGAAAACTATTTTATAAATTGTTGCTCTCTTAGCTGTTGTTTCTATAGTAATAGTTGTTGTTGCATCAAAAGAATAAGTTAACGGAGTTAATGCATAGGCAACTGTATCTGTTGAAGCTTTTGATGCTAATTCTCCATCTGATGCTGCTGTTGAATTAACTTTAAATGTAGATCCACTATCCCAATATGTACCATAGATTTGAACACCTACAACTTTTTTAGAAAGAGTTAATGTCAAGGAACCTGTTTTGCTACCTGTACCAAAACACAAACCACCAGATTTTCCATTATAAACATTAGATACATCTGAAACATCAGTAATAATACCTGTTGTGTTGTACGCAGTAATTATCGCTGTTGTAGCTGCATTGCCACTAGTACTTGATAATTTTGTAGAATCATAGAATACATATTTTTTTGCTGCTTTTTCTAAATCAAGTTGTGCAGTAACACTAACAGTTGTAGAATCAGTTGCTTTAGTACCGCAAGTTAATACATAACTAAATGTTTCTGTTGTTTCATCAGTTGGGGCAGTAATTGTTAATACTTTTGTTGTTGAATCATAAGATAAAATTGTAGCACTATCCTGAACTGTTATTTCAATTGATGCATATTCAGGTAATCCTGAAAAATCAATTTCTGTACTCTCAATTAAAGTCTCATCAAGACAAGAGATTAATGTTGCAAGTTTTGTCTGAGCAACAGCTAATCTTTCTTCATCAGAATATACATGGAATGTTACATATTCATTTTTAAATGAAGAGCCTAAAACCATAGCTGCAGTTAATTGAACATCTGCACCATCACTATTTGCAACTATTACTAATTCGTTTGCATTATATACATAATAAATTGCAGTATCGTCATATGTATCACTATCAGTTAAAGCAGTATAATCCGTTCCATCATATGTATATAGTGTAGATTTTAAATCATCAAATGTCTCTGATGTAACAGTAGCTTCATCATATGCACCAATAGTTGCAACCTCATCACCATCTGATACAATCCATCCAACTGATACATCACTAAATATTGTACCTGTAGATGCAAGAGTCGAAGTGCTATCATAAACAACATCATCTAGTGCTAATTCTGATGCTGTTATAGCAAGTTTTTGTGCATCTGTTGCCTCACCAACTGCCATAATCTTTCCAGTCTTAGAGAATTCATATGTAGAATTATATAATGTTATTGTACCTTTTGCATAAACAACTTGGCCCAAAGTTAAATCAGAATATGAAGTTACGACACCACCTTCTACTAGAGTACCATAAATTTCAAATTCAGATTCACCATCAGAAATCCAAGCATAATTTGAACCTTTTGATGTTACAACACCTGTAATATATACTGTTTCACCATCAACATAAGCATCAATTGCATCAGAAACTGATGAGAACACTAATGGATTGATTGTGAATGTATAATCTTTAGTATCTGACTTATCTCCACATGTAAATGTTGCAGTAACAGTTACTGTTGTAGATGAAGTTACTTCACCAAATGTAATAACACCCTCATCAATAGTAGTACCTGTTGTATCACTTGAATCTACAGCATATGTAATTACAACATCTTCGAATAATGTTGCTTCTGGTAATGTGTAATCAGTAGTTGAATCTTGAGTTAATTCAGGACTAACATTTTCCATTTCATATGCTATTTTTTCTTCTTTTGTCTTAGTTAAATCAGTAATCTCATATAAATGACCAACATAAGATGTCTTAGCATAACTAATCTTTGATGCAGCAACTGTTGTATAATTGCTATAAGTACCAAAATACCAATATACCATTGTGTAATATTTTGCAGTACTATCATATGTAGCACTATCATCTAATAATGTATATGTTGAATTATCATATGTGTATAATGTAGATTTCAAATCAGCAAATGTATCTTCTGTAACTGTCTCTTCAGAATATACCGCACTCTTCCAAGCACCAGTTTCATCATCATAAGTCCAGTAGAATGCATCATCAGATAATGCAACATTAGTTCCATCTAATGCAATATATTTACCGTTCGAGAACTTGAATGCATAAGTTCCATCATTTACAACTGCAGTAACTGTCATAGCCTTCGCATAATCATCTGTTGTAGCAATATATTTTGTACCACTTAATACACCTGTAGCATAATAATAAGCACCTAATTTACCTTGATAGAAACCTAAATAATAAGTAGTGTCAGCAACTGGAGCAGTAACAACCTTAATTTCTGTTCTTGACTGGTTAGAAATTGTTAATGTGATTTCTTTAGTATCTGTTTCTTCACCCTCAGTTATAGTTGCAGTTAATTTTACTTCTGTATTTTCATCAACTGATAAAATAGTTAATGTCTTACCATCTTCTGCTAATGTAGCAATACCATTACCTTCAGTTAATACCCAAGAAATAGTAACAGAATCGAATCTAGCGCCAACAAGTGGTAATTCATAAACACCAAATTCTTCAGCAGGAACTTTTAATGCTTCCATTTCTGCAGCAACCTTATCAGCAGCAGTCATTTGCTTTGTATAGATTTCAATTTCCTTAGCAAATGAAATGCCATCCTTAGCTGCAGTAACTGTAACCTTGATTGTCTTTTCTGTTGTTTCTGGAGTAATAGTTAATACATTACCTTCCCAAGCACCTAAGCTAGATGCCTCAATAGTAAGTTCAACACCATCTACAGTTGTAATTGTAGTCTTATCTAAATTGAATACCTCAGTAATTGTATCTGGGAACTCAGCAAGAGCAGCAAATACTGGATCAACTAAATCCTTTAATTCGCCTAAAGATGCATTTGCATCATCTTCAGTGTTAGTGAATGTAGTTTCATCAGAAACATAAATACAATAACCATTATTGTTAGATAAAATACCAGTTACGTTAACGAAATCGCCAACCTTAAGTTCTTTAACCTTTTTCACAGCAGCCTTAGCGATATCACCATCTAATGTTGTAGCATACTTAGATAATTGAACCTTTACTTGTACGCCAGCCTTCTCTAATGTAGCAAGTACACCTTCGCTCGTAGCTGTAGTTGTAGCATCAATTTCAACAACCTTCCAAGAAGTAAGGTTTACTCTTTGACCAGTATGATACATTAATTCCTTATCACCCTGGCTATATTTTACAAATAATTGATCTGCTGCAAGACCCTTAGTAACTAATTTTAATTGATCTGCAGTAAGTTCAGGAAGCTCAGTAGATACCTTAACGATATTTTCCTTGTTCTGACCAACCTCAATTAAGCCATTGTAATCTGTAGACTTACATGCTGGAATTTCAACAGCAGTACCAATAGCTAAGCTATCCCAAGTTTTTTGATCACAATAAGCACGGTATACATAATAACCACCCTCTAAAGTCTGGTCTACAAGGTATAAATAACCATTACCATATTTTGCGTCATAGCCAGCCTTATGTGCAACATATCCCTTTAATTTATATGCTTCAGCACCTGGTTCATCATAGAATGTATGTAATAATTCTAATGGAGTTCTTACATGGAATACATTTAATCTATAATTACGAGATAAAGTCTCGCCCTTATATGTAAATTCTGCCTTAATTTGAGCTTTTTCTCTCTTTTCCTGTTGTACAACATGGATAGTCTTTCCATCTTCATCAACACTTAATAACTCCTTTGCAGAATCAGGAATGCTCCAAGCGATTGTAACATCCTGATTATTAAATTTGAATGAAGTTGGAACTTCGAAATCTTTCTCAACTGTTCCGCCGTTATAATCAAATGTAAATGCATCAATTGCATCAGAAACAGTATATGGATTAACTAATACAGTAAACTGTCTGCTAGCCTCACCACCTGCAAAAGTAATAGATGCAGTTAAAGTAACTCTAACAGTTTCGTCTTCTGGTCTTGAAACGGTTCCTGTGAAAACACCCTTTGCTTCATCAACAGTAGTACCAACCTTAACTAATTCACTATCAGATTCCCAATTAATAGTAACCTGAGTCTCACCGCTTGCTAAGTAAGCAGGAAGTGCAATATTACCAGTTACAGCAGTACCATCAGCCTCAAAAATTAAATTAGCTAATAATTTTCTTGCTGCTTCATTGATTGAATCATCAGCTGTAGTTGTTGGGACTGGTGTAGTTGTAGGCTTTTCTTCTGTTGTAGTTGGATCTGTTGTACCATTACATGAAGCTAAAGCAAAAACACCGGCAGCTGCAACTCCTAATGCAGCACGCGATAAAAATTTCTTCATTTTAAATATTTCCTCCTAAACCTTTTTTATATAATATTATTTAAAATTAAAGTTTGAATAACGTAATACATGGATTACTTTGCTTCCATCTTCTTCTTGAATACCAGTTGTAGAGAATTTCTTTCCAACTAAAGATGCTGGATTAAATCCTTCCTCAACCGTAGTATAGAAGGTAAAGGTTTCAGGTTCATAATCATCCTTATCGAAGTTATAAGTATTTACAGTTGTTGCAGTAATAGTTAATGTAGTTCCTTCAACTGTCGCTGTAGCTACTGTTGCATCCTTATATAATGTCTTCTTTTCAATATAATCCTTATATTCAACATTAGAATTAAATTGCATGTAATAATTCTTTTCTTTACGAGTTAAGTAATCTCCACCAGTTTGCATTGGAACATAGGTAATACCAGAAATCTGGTATGAACCATAATATAATTGAACGGTTCCAGTGAATGTATATAAGCTTCCAACCTTAATGTATTTTGTTGCAGTAGAGCTTGTATAGCCTGTATATACATTTATTGTGTATTGATTACCTTCTGAATCATAATCCGTTGCCTTCCATGTATATGTTCCAGAACCAGAAATCTGAACGCTTGAAACATATCCATCAAAGCTTACCTTTTTACCGACTTCTTCTTCGCTATCATAATAATTACTAAAATTATCATGAAGCTCCTTTACAGTAACATATTCTGCATCTTCAGAAAAATATGGGTCTTCGTCGTTGCTCCAAATATGAAGAGGAACCTTTCTAGCGAAGGATTGAGCACTCTCGAAATAATCAAAATATGTATCTTCTACTAATGCTTTAGATTTTGAATAACCATTTTCAACAATTTCAAGATTCAAATTCTTCCAGTTAGAATCTGCTGTTTCCTTATACCAAATGTAAGCTAGATATCTAGAACCATATGAATCAACTACTGGAGGAGTTTGAGATCCTTCTAGTAATAATGCATAAGCACTTTCTAGCTTCTTCTTAGTGTATAAAGAAGCACTCTTTCCCCATTTTTCAACACCGCCAGTAGATTCTGGTGTATCTACGGAATAAAAACGAATCGTTACGGAATCACCACTGTGCTTACACTTAAAATTAGCAGTATCACCATCGGTTGCAGTTTGAAGTATAACCTCTTCTATACCATCGGTAAGGAACTTTGATGCATCACTATAGCTCTTTTTAAGCGTCAATGTCTTTGTAATATCATCATAATTATCCTTTGGTACAAAAGCAGTTGATGTAGGCGTTGGCTCTACTGTTGTCGTTTCTGGTGGTAATTCTGTTGTGGTTTCTGTCGTAGTAGGAAGTGGTTCTTCCTTTGTTGTGGTAGGATTAGATTCTCCACAGCCAACAAGGCCTATGCCTGCAGCAAGAGTTGCTGCAGACAATGCCAAAAATTTAAATATTTTTTTCTTCACTTTTACTTACCGCCACAAGCCTTGTAAGCATCTGCTAAAGCATCTGCTCCAGTCTTCTGACCACGAATTACGTATAATAATGCAGCTTCCATCTGGTCTCTGGCTGTTGAAGAACCACTGAATGCTGGAGATGTAAAGAATCTGTCGCTCATTGTTGCAGCAACACCTGCAGTAACAGCAACGATTGAATCACCGTCTAAGAAATCTGCATACTCTGGGATTTTAAATGTACTAACTCTAGTTGGGTTATAACCTGAAGTCATAGAGAATGCTGCTTGGAATTTAGCGTCCTCTAGGCACTTAACAAATTCCCAAGTCATTAGCTGTCTTTCAGTCTCATTCTTAGCTTCAGACTGGAACATAACTAAAGATGGACCCTGAGAAATTGCTGCAGAATTAACTGTACCATCTGCTTGTACAGAGCCTGGGATTGGAGCTACACCCCAATGGAAAGCATCTGTTCCTTGATTAGATGCTCCACCAGATGAACCAATAGAGAATACTGTTCCACCTGCTTCTGGACCCTTAACGAATAATCCAGATGTATATCCACCATTTTCAGTTTTAGTTGTGAAATAATAATCTTGATACTTATCATATAAGCCATCTAACCAAGTAGCTAGATTTGTATTATTGAATAGATAATGAGGCTCGCTAGCTGAAGTATAACCCCAACCATTTTGCTCTGCCATTGTGATTACCCAGTTTGCTTCTGAGTCATATCCTAAAGGAGTACAATCAGGATACTTATCAACTAAAATTTCACAAGCTTCCCAAAGCTCATCCCAAGTTGAAGGAACCTTTGTAATACCAGCATCCTTTAATGCATCCTTATTATAATATAGAACTTCTGTTGACTTTACGAATGGGAATGTTAAGATATCTCCATCCTTGTAACCATAATCAGAATATGCACCATAGTTTGTAGCAAATCCTTCCTTATAATAACCCTGAACGAAATCAGCGATTTCAGTTGCGCTATAACCGATAGCCTCACCATTTAATGTACCTGTAGCATTTACATAATCGCTCATATCAACTACCTTACCAGTCTTTAAATACTGTGCAACGTGGTCAGCATAGCAATATGCTAAGTCTGGCTGGTTACCTGCAGCTAGACCTGCGATACATCTAGAACGTACATCATTATATCCACCGATTTGAGAATGCTCAATTGTCCAATCAGGATATTTTGCGTTGAATGCATCAATGGCAACCTGTAAAGTTTCCTGTAAGGAATGACCCATTGTGTGATAGAAAACAATAGTCTTATCTTCAGCAGTACCAGAAAAATCTGAAGTGTTTAAAGCAGCAGTTAAATCTACTGTATTGTCCTCATGCTTTCCTTCCTGAGGTTCTGGAACCTCTGTTGTTGTGCCAGGCTGTACATCCGTTGTAGTTTCACCTGGATTTTGTGTTGTAGGCTTTGCATCCTCACCACAGGATGCTAAAGCTACTGATGCTAAGCCTGCTAATGCAGCAACACCAAAATAAATTTTTTTCATTTTTATTTTTTTCTCCTTTTAATTTTATTTTTAAAATACGTTTTATTACGTAATTTTTAACAATTTTAGCCTTTTGTTCCACTCTTAGATACACCATGCATGATGTATTTACGGAAGAATAGGAATAACACAAATAGAGGCATAGATACTAAGCATGCAGCACACATACGTAAAGTTGTAAGTGACTCAGACTTAGTCCAAGAGCCTTTTCCAGTTAATGGATATAATGTTCCATCGTTTGTAAATCCTGATGTCATCCAGTTAGAAATCAAATGATAATCCTGTGTATTAACTAACTGTGGCCAAATATAGGAGTTCCAAGTTGCGATGAATTTTAATAGAGTAATAGAAATTAATGTAGGTGCAGCAAGTGGAACCATTACCTTAACTAAGAATGCCATTTTGCCACATCCATCTACCTTTGCCGCTTTATAAAGCGATTCAGGTATCGATTTAAATGTATTTCGGAGCAAGTATACATAATAAATACTTACTAGGAACGGTAAGATCATAACAATATATGTATTTGACCAACCGAAATTAGATACTGTTACATAATTTGTAATTGTATATAATTCACCAGGAATCATCATGGTTGCAAGCATTAAGGAGAATAGGATACCCTTTCCCTTAAATTCAATTCTTGCTAGAGCGTAGGATGTAAGAATAATTACAACTACGCCAAATAATGTAGATACAACACCAATTAATACAGTATTGAATAATGCCTGGCCAAAGCCGTTTGTTTCGCTTGTTAGCATATAAGAATAATTCTGCCACTTAAATTCTTTTGGGAAGAAGGTTGGCTGAGTTAATCTATATTCATCCTCTGTCTTCAAAGATGAAATAATCATCCAATAGAAAGGCAAGAATGCTAAAACAGCACAAATCGTTAAGAAAATATAAGCGAATGCAGCCTTAGTAATATCTAACGCTTTTTGTACTCTTTTTTCTTTTTCAATATCAAGACCGGTTTTTTCTGGGCTTGCTTTTTCATTTGTAGCTTCCATCATACCCCTCCTTAATAATGAACTTTCTTTTTACTTACGTACATATTAATTGCCGTAAATATCATAATTATACCGAACAGCATCAACGATCCCGCCGCGGCGTAACCCGTTTGGTTATTTTGGATACATGCATAAACATAACCTACCATTGTACCCATTTCACCACTATTCATCTTTGCATCCCAAATACCAACGATAGATGAATAAGCCTTTAAGCCACCCATCATACCTGTAACAATTAAATAGGATAGCATTGGTGAAATTAAAGGAACTGTTACTTTAAATAATGTGGTAGCCTTTGAAGCACCATCCACCTTAGCTGCATCATAGTATTGCTTATTAACACTTTGGAGTGCACTAAATAAAATCAAAATCTTAAATGGTAGGCCAGCCCAAATAGAATAGATAACAACAACCAATCGGTTACCCCAGGTATTTCCTGTTGCTAGCCATTCCTGCCACTGTCCACCAAAGGCCATAATCATATCATTAACTAAACCGTAGGATGCTCTACCTGAATCTCTCATTCTCTTTGTACCAATTACATCAAAGAATGTAGCGAATACGGCGCCCATAGATAATGCGTTAGTTAAGTATGGTAAGAATAATACCGTTTGATATAGCTTTTGAAGAGGCTTAATTGAATTAAGCGCAACTGCAATTAATAATGCTAAAAATGTAGAAATAGGAACAGAAACAATTGCGAAGAACAATGTGTTATCTAATGCTCTTAAAAATTGCATTCCGGTTGAACCTGTTTCGTTTAGAACTACTGCGCGGAAATTGTCAAAGCCAACCCTTGTATTCTGTCCAATTACTCCTTGCTCAAAATGCTCTAAGAAAGCTGAAATAAAGGAATTCACAATTGGATAGAAGGTAAATATAGCCATTAGAATAACTGCAGGTAAAACGAATAACCAACCACCAAAAGTATCTCTAGCTACTCTTCTTATGTGGTTCCTTCTTCTTCTTTTTCTTTCGTTAGCTATTTCTTCTTCTCTTGAAGCATCATTAACAATAATTCCATTTTCCACTATCTCAACCTCTCTTCCGTTTCGCCATCGAACAAGAAGAACTTATTAGGCTTTAAATTGAATTTTAATGTGGTTGCTCCTTCAGGAAGCTTTAAATCAGCTTCAACAATTGTACGAATTGTTGGCTTAACTGATTCCTCATGAACAGAAACGATTGTTTTATCTCTACCCATTACTTCAATATGGTCAGTCATCAAAGATAACACACCATTTGGATCATAGATAAATCCCTCAGGACGAATACCAACAAAAACCTTAAAGGTCTTTGTTTTGATGGATTGCTCAAGATTTGCAATCTTTGTAACCATATTTTCATACTCTGTTTCTTTCGCTTGTAATTCAACAAATAGCTTCTTATGAGCCTTTGCAGCCTTTTCAGGCTCCATACCAGCTGTTTTTTCATCATATAAATTCTTGATTTCAAGATATTCCGCATGCTTAGCTTCAACTTCATCCTGAAGTGCTTTTATGTTAGCTGTATATTTTTCGGTTAAATCCTTTTCGTAATCTGCGATTCTTTCTTTTCCGATATATACTCCACCATCATGAATATATCCTGTAAAAATGTTAATTGGTGGTGTACCTAAGAAGTTTGCAACGAATAGATTTGCAGGATCATCATAAATAGCCTGTGGCTCACCAATTTGCTGAACTACACCAAGCTTCATAACAACCATGATATCACAAATGGACATTGCTTCTTCCTGGTCGTGTGTAACGAATACAGTAGTAATACCAGTTTCAACCTGGATTCTCTTGATTTCCTCACGAGTTTGTAAACGTAATCTTGCATCTAGATTAGATAGAGGCTCATCTAATAGCAATACGTTTGGCATCTTAACTAGAGCTCTTGCAATCGCAACTCTTTGCTGCTGTCCACCAGAAAGCTCAGATGGCTTTCTTCCCATTAGCTCTTCAATCTGAACTAATCCTGCAGCCTCCAAAGCTCTTTGTCTTGCCTCTTCCTTAGGAATTCTCATATTTGTTAATGGGAACATAATATTCTGTTCTACAGTCATATGAGGATATAAGGCATAATTTTGGAATACAAGTCCAATACCTCTTTTTTCTGGTGCTAAATCTGTAACATCATCATCACCAAAATAAATACTACCACTTGTTGGCTCTTCAAGGCCAGATAGCATAAATAGCGTTGTTGACTTACCACATCCAGAAGGACCTAATAAACCAACAAGCTTTCCACTAGGGATTTCAATACACATGTCGTTTACCGCAGTTACCTCATGCTCTGTTTTCTTTCTAGCGGGGAAGATTTTTGTCAAGTTATTAATAGTAATCTTCATTTTAACTACTCCTCTTTTTTATTTTCTGGGTCTTCAACCAGATTATTTTCATTTTCTAAAGCCTTTTTCATGCTTACCTCAACATTCATTTTAAAGCCTCTAACGGATAAGAATTTAGGTAAATTCTGTGATACATAGCCTGGAGCCTCAAGCCATGCATTCTTATAAACACCCGCATGTGTTCTTTGTGTTACCGTATAATTATTATCCTTTGTAAAAATCATGTTGATTTCATCAGATTCATTATGGTAATGAATCGTCATGTTTACTGCACAATCCTCTGGTACCTTAAGGGTAACCGTAAGCATTGTATAATAGTCTGTACCATAAACCTCTTCAATAGGCTTTGGTTCATCCTCTTTTCCCATCTTCTTGCGAATCTTTTTAATGATAAAGCGGACAAAACGAATGATAAATCTTTGTCCAACTAAGAAATCAGCT
>Ga0310695_10004866_pt1 | contig 24186 bp, 27 predicted proteins | sample RumenRJG_04DNA_FD_203882 | JGI IMG/M metagenome (GOLD analysis project Ga0310695, IMG submission 203882) | Bovine rumen microbial communities from Lethbridge, Alberta, Canada - RJG_04 (v2) (version 2) | ecosystem: Host-associated > Mammals > Digestive system > Stomach > Rumen | place: Canada...
TTGAAATCGAAAGCTTTAAACAGCTCATGCGACTCTTTACTTTTTATACACCGGCAAAACGAATCGAAGAATTTGTAATTGCCGAATGCCTTTTAAAAAGTTCGGATGGTTCTGTTTCTGTAGACCAGATTGAAAATCAAACACAGAAGTATCTCGAATATGTAAAGAAAGAAAATATTATTCATGCTGCAGAGACTTTAAGCGGAAGATATTTTGATTCAAGTGAATTAAACCGTTACGAAAAATGCCTTTTGGAATTTTATGGAAATACGGTGTCATTCAAAAATGAAATTAAATCTGCTCTTTTTGAAAATAAAGAAGCAAAACACTGGTTTGAAGATTTAATTCAATACAATCTTTTTCGCTATCAGGATGAATTTGGAAGTTCGGATTATGGTTTTCCATTTTTAAAACCGTATTACGAATATTCAATGCGAGATTTAGCTTTACTATGTAATTATAAAAAAAGTCATAGTGCATTCAGAGGTGAAGGTTTACTAGGATTAGCAAAACCAGATTATCTTATATTTGTTAATTTACATAAGGATTCTGATATTAATGAATCTATAAATTATAAAGATAAATTTATTACACAATCTATTTTTCAATGGCAATCTCCTAATGATACAACACAGAAATCAGAGGTAGGACAAGATATTATCTTTAGTTATAAAAGAAACAAAACATTACACTTATTTGTAAGAAAATTTAAAAAAGTAGAGGGTATTACACAGCCTTTTGTTTATCTAGGAAAAGTCATCCCTTTCTCTGATACTGCAGAGGGAGATAAACCTATTACAATTCATTTTGCCTTAGAAAATCCTGTACCTGACGAATTGTATTTGGACTTCACAACACGAACAGATACACTTGGAATAGAATCTGAATGAGATTAATATAATCGAGGAAAAATCATGAAACAAATCATCGTCAGCGGCGCAATCATCCTCCGCACACAAGAGGTTTCGACAGGCTCAACCTCCGTTTTACAGAAGCAACTCTTTGCCACCCAGCGTGGCTACGGCGACTGGAAGGGCTGGTGGGAAATTCCTGGCGGCAAAATTGAACCGGGGGAAACGCCGGAAGAATGCATTGTCCGCGAAATCCGTGAAGAACTTGCAACTGAGGTTCGAGCAGAAAAAGAAATCGGCGTTGTAGAATACGACTATCCTACATTTCACCTTACAATGCACTGCATCCTGTGCTCAATTATTTCCGGAAAGCTCGAACTTCTGGAACATGAAAACGCAACTTGGCTTACCGCAGAAACATTGCGATCCGTAGAGTGGTTGCCGGCAGATGAATTAATTTTGGACAAGGTTGCACAACTTTTGCAAGGCAAAAACTCATAGATAAGTCGCAAGAGTTACCGCTGCCAGTCGGTGAACATATCTTAGTTAAAACTTATACCCGATAGGGTATTGCTTATTACTTTTTACCTCAATTTATACCCGATATGGTATACTTTATACAATTACTCTTGAAATTATACCCTTTCGGTTGTAAAATAAATATATGAATCAGATTTCTCAGTTTATTAAGGCGGAACGGAAAAAATCCGGACTTACGCAGGAAGATTTTGCAATAAGGAGCGGGCTTGGGCTGCGTTTTGTTCGTGAACTGGAGCAGGGGAAAGAGACATGCCGCATGGACAAGGTTAATCAGGCTCTTGCAATGTTCGGGTGTACGCTTGGAGTCGTAAAGAATCAGGCTCCAGAAAATTAGAGGTAAAATATGGCTTCGATGTACAGGCAGGGATTTGTTTTTGTGCAGAATATTTTTTGCGGTGTGGTGCGCGAAACTGATTCAGGCTATGAATTTGAATATGATAAGGCATATCTTGATTCTCCAAATCCGGTGGCGGTCAGCTTAACTTTGCCTTTGCAGAACGAAATTTTTAAAAGCAATACCTTGTTTTCTTTTTTTGATGGACTGATTCCCGAAGGCTGGCTTTTAAATGTTGTTTCAAAAAATTGGAAAATTGATCGGCGGGACAGATTCGGGCTTCTTCTTGCTGTATGCAGGGATTCTGTTGGCGATGTTTCTGTCAGGAGCGGGGGAGAAAAAGATGAGTGAAGCAAAAATCTGTCTTTGCTGCGGAAAAGAAATAGATTCCGAAAATCAGCTTGAACTTGAAAACTTATGGCATTCAAAATGCGTTAAAAAATTCTTTGGCACAAGTCACTTTCCGGAAATTTCCATCTCAAAGGATCAGCTTGAAAATCTTGCGACAGAAACGGTATCCAAAGGCTTTACGGTTGCCGGCGTTCAGAAAAAACTTTCCCTTCATCTTTCCAAGGAAAAAAATTCCCGGCTTACGCTTGTCGGCTACCCGGCGGGATATATTTTAAAGCCTCAGACTGAAGATTTCTGCCATCTTCCGGAAATGGAAAATCTTGTAATGAATCTTGCTGCGGTTGCGGGAATTAAGACGGTTCCGAATGCGCTCATTCAAATTTCTGACGGCCTTGCCTACATTACAAAGCGAATTGACCGAAAAGGTTCAAAAGGTGATATTGAATTATCTGCAATGGAAGATTTTTGCCAGCTTTCTGAACGCTTGACCGAAGAAAAATACAAATCCTCCTATGAGCGCTGTGCAAAAATAATTATGCAGTATTCTTCAAAACCGGGACTTGATGTTGCGGAGCTTTTTTACCGCTTGGTTTTCTGTTTTGTGACTGGAAATTCAGACATGCATTTAAAGAATTTTTCCTTGATAGAAACAGAGCCAAAGTCTCGTGTCTATGAACTTTCTGCTGCCTATGACCTTCTTCCCGTAAATCTTGTCATGCCGGAAGACAGGGAAGAGTTTGCGCTCACAATGAATGGCAAAAAATCGAACATCAAAAAATGCGATTTCCTTGCTTTTGCCCGCAGCTGTAAAATTTCGGACCAGGCTGCAGTCAAAATGATTGACCGCATTCTTTCGTTTAAGGAAAAATTTTTATCTTCTATTAATAATTCCTTTTTGACCGAAGACGAAAAATCTGCATTTATTGAACTTATGAATGCGCGGTTTGAGAGAGTGGGGGAATAAAGTCGAAAATGAATGTTACCGCCCTCTATCATCTTCCAGGTCTTTTTGAGTTTTATGAACTCTACAGGCTGTTTCTTCCTTTGTGGCGCGAACACCGCGATTGGTTTTTCGAATGGTGCGATATCGGTTCAATTTATGGTGCTCCGATGGACTGCCTGTGGGGTGGGGGAAGAACTGGTTTTGGAGAAGCGGATGCATCGGATGTTCTTGCACTTATGAATGAGTACGGAATTTCTTCCAGGTTAACTTTCAGTAATTCGCTTTTGAAGAAAGACCATCTTGCGGATAAAAGGTGCAATGAACTTTGCAGGATGTTCAGCACCGCTCGTAACGGCGTAATAGTTCATTCAGATTTGCTTGCGGAATACCTTAGGCATGAGTATCCCGGGCTTTATCTTGTTTCTTCTACAACCAAAGTGCTTACAGATTTTGATGATTTTGAAGCGGAACTTAACCGGCCGGAATTTGAATACGTTGTACTGGATTTTCGCCTGAATAAAAGATTTGACAGGCTTTCTGCCCTTAAGCAAATGCAAAAGGATAAGGTAGAATTTTTGTGTAACGAATGCTGTGATTATGGCTGCCGCGCGCGTAAGCAATGCTATGAAAACGTGAGCCGCAAAAATCTAGGCGAAGATGTTCCGGATCACAAATGTGCTTCGCCGGATGCGTCGGGCGGCTACCGCTTTTCTCTTGCAATGAAAAATCCCGGCTTTATAGGAGTTCAGGATATTCTGAATACTTACGTGCCGATTGGATTTACAAATTTTAAAATCGAAGGACGGGGACTTGGAAGCGCTGTAGTGCTGGAGTTTCTTCTATATTATTTGACAAAACCTGAGCATCAACTTGAAGTCCGAGAGGCAATTTACCTTGATTCCATGCTGGATTTGTTCTAGGAGTGGGGAATAAGCTTTCTGGTCGCTGGAAATATGCATTCTTAAAAGAATATGTTACTTCTACTGTTACTGTAAATAACGCAACAACAGATCCAGGAATAAAACAGATTATCTATCGGCAAAATAAACAGACGACATTTGCAAATATATTCCCTTTATAAATTGCCGATAATATGCTATAATTTTACCGATGAATAAGGTTAAATATATATCTGTAGAAGAAGCAGCTCAAAACTGGCAGATTAGTGAACGCAGTGCTCGAAATTATTGTGCACAGGGTAGGGTAGAAGGTGCTCTTTTGGAAGGTAAAACCTGGAAGATCCCCTCTACTGCAAAAAAGCCAGAACGTAAACCTCGTCATTCTACTGTAGAAGAAACCCTTTTGGATTGCCTCAGACGTGAAAAAGATTCCTCCCTCAAAGGAAGAATCTATCATAAAATCCAAATCGACCTTACTTATAATTCCAATCATATTGAAGGCTCTAAGCTTACTCATGATCAGACTCGATATATCTTTGAAACAAAAACTCTTGGTGTTACAGATAAAGCAGTGAAGGTCGATGATATTGTTGAAACGGTAAATCACTTCCGCTGCATTGACCTTATTATTGAAGGTGCTCATACAAAACTTTCTGAAAGTTTTATTAAGCAGCTCCATTTTATTTTGAAATCTGGAACAACTGACAGCCAAAAATCCTGGTTCAGAGTAGGAGAGTATAAGCAGCTCGAAAACGAAGTAGGGGGAAGTGAAACTACAAAACCTGCAGAAGTCGCTGATGCAATTAAAGCACTTCTTAAAGAATACAATTCAAAATCAAAAATCACATTTGATGATATCCTGGATTTCCATGTACGCTTTGAATCCATTCACCCGTTCCAGGATGGTAATGGTCGTGTAGGCCGCCTGATTATGTTTAAGGAATGTCTCAAGCATAACATCGTTCCATTTATAATTACAGAAGAGCTTAAGATGTACTATTACCGTGGAATTAAGAATTGGAAAGATGAACGTGGCTATTTGCGCGATACCTGTCTTACCAGTCAGGATGCAATGAAAGCTACTCTGGATTATTTTGGGATAAAGTATGTAAGTAATATAAAAGAGGATTTTAATGGATTCAAATGAATCAGAAAAACTAAAGCCAAATAGAACAGATTATATTGTTTCAGGATTAAAAAGTTTAGCAGGAGCTATTCCTTTTGGAGGAACACTTGTAGGGGAATTATTTGGAAATATTATTCCAAATCAACTTACAGAAAAAGGTCTTTTATACAGAAGCAATGTTCGTATAGGAGAAGTCCCAGGGTATTTACAAACAATAATATCTCTGGAATCTCTAGAACCAGTTCCTATATCTGGTCGACAGAATCCTTATTATTAATAACTAAAACTTAAACTGTATTTATCCTATAGATTTAATTCCGCTAAATTCCTGTTTGTTTCAATAAACTATTATATCATGCAAACTTGGAGACCATTTTAATATATGATTTTACTGATTTTTAGGTGGTGGTAATTAGAAGCTTGCATTTCCATGCAGAATATTATATCTGCTATTTCTTTCAGCAACAATCTATCTTTTATAAAAACAACCGAGTGATTTCGGATGGCTTAGTCACCCGGTTGCGGACATCATAATATCTCAAACTTTAATCTGCACAACAATCTGCTTGCTTAAGCAAGTGCCCGCTCATCCAAGCAGCTTTCCAGTGCAGCCCTGATTTCTTTCTGATTATATCCTTTTCCGATGATAACCAGCTGATTTATACGGTCGCCGAATTCTTCATCCCAGTTCTTTTTTACATCCGGATTGTATTCAAGGTATTCCTGCTTCTGTCTTTCTTCCAGCGCATCTATCCAGTAGGCAACTGTCATTACAGATGAATTGCGGCCTGCCTGCTCAAAAAGCTGAACCTTTGCATCGGCATCGCTGAACCAGATGTAGCCCTTTGCGCGGATTAACTCTTTTGGATAATTGTTATTTACGAAATTCATAAAGCGTTCGCGGTTGAAAGGACGTTTTTCTTCAAAAACAAAGCTTGAAATTCCGTATTCGCCTGTACATCCCTGAGTTGCACGGTTTGGTTCGTTCAAACTGTTGATTGCCTTCTGAATTGCAGACGATGAATCAATCTGTTCGTAATTAAACGGTTCTGTTGTTGTAATCTGGTCAATGTCGATGTTGCCGTTTACGCTGTGGAAAATCGGAGCGCGCGGCTGGAAGTCGCGGATAATAGCTTCAACTTCCCTAAGCTGTTCTTCATTCAAAAGGTCGCATTTGTTAAGAACGATAAAATTACAGAATTCAATCTGGTCAACAATGAGTGTAGAAATTTCTTCTGCAGTAAGATTGTTTTCGTCAGTAGATTCTCTATCTGCCCTCTTTTTAAGGTCATCAAGAAATTCGCGGTAAATTCTGTCTGCATCTACAACTGTAACAACAGAAGTAAGATAAACGTTTGTATCTGGATAGTTTGCTTCGTAGGCAAGGAAGCTTGCAGAAACAGCGCCCGGGTCAGAAATTCCAGATGCTTCTACAAAAACTACATCAACAGTATCAAGAGTAGAGATTTTTTCAATCTGCCTGATGAACTCGTCGCGCAAAGTACAGCAGATACAGCCATTCTGCAGTTCGAACATAGGACATTCGGTAACATTTGAACCGTTTTTCTTGAGGATTTCTGCATCTACATTGATGCTTCCCATATCATTTACAATCAGGGCAACGCGGCGTTTTTCCTGTCGCAATAGATTATTGAGCAAAGTTGTTTTTCCAGATCCAAGGTAGCCCGTAATGAGGACTACAGGTTTTTTATTCTTATAATTTTTATTCATAGTGATTTTCCTGTGTATGCCCGCTGGTCAGAGCGGACTTAGTTCAATAACAAAAAGTCTGGTATGCAAGGCAAATCTTGCAGTTTGAAAAAATCAGGCATTAAATCACAAGTTTAACTTTCTGCTTTACAAGGGTTGTCGGTACAATAAGTGCTGCAGAAAGAATAATGATATTTGTATAGAAGAAACTTATAAATTCTGCCTTTGGAGCATGTAAAACCGGGCTTGTTTTTTTGTTTGCGCGGATTATCTGAAGAACAAGGCAGACTGGACAGTCTTCTTCGTGACAGGTTGCTTCGTGTTCGCAGTGGAAAACTTCAAATGTCAGTGCAGAGATAATTGCAAATATCAGGCAGGCTGCAATAGATGTAAAGAGACATCTTTTATTCAACACAATTTTCTGCTGTTTTGTCCGATAAATCATTTTATGCATTTTTATCTGTAATTTGAGAACGATTATCAAATTACAGAAATTAAAAGAAAAAATCAATAGATTTGAAAATGTTTTTTAAACTGCGTCGCTTTGCCTGTAGGGTGTATGGAAAATAATCTATTTGTCCAATTCCAAGTTTTTTATTATATTCAATCATATAACATTTATAAGGGGTCCATATGAAAATCGCCGCAACATACGAAAAAGAAACTGGAAACGTATTCCAGCATTTTGGAAAAACTCAGTATTTTAAGGTATATCAGATTGAAGACGGAAAAATTGTTTCATCAGAAGTAATTGATAACGGCGGAAACGGACATCATGCTCTTCCTCCATACCTTAAAAGCCTTGGAGTAGAAACCCTGATTCTTGGAAACCGCGGCCAGGGTGCAATCGATGCAATTGCAGCAGCAGGATTAAAGGAAATGCCGGGAATTACAGGCAGTGCCGACGAAGCAGCAGAGCTTTTTGCAAAGGGTGAACTTAAGCCTAATTTTGCGGCTAAGTGCAATCACCATGGGGAACATGCGTAAGCCACAGGCTTAGACTAATGTCATATTAGAAAAAAATAGAGCCTCTGAAAATCAGAGGCTTGTAGCTGACCGAGCTGATATTGCTATTAGAATCCGTCAGCAATCATTATATCACAGACTTTGATGGCGGGACAACCTCAGCTTTCTATGGGTGAACTTGTAATTGCAGCAGGAACCCTAGCAATGGGAACTCTTCAAAGACGCAAAAGGTATGTTTGCGGCCGCTTTTACCGACTTGAAAGATAAAGTCCGAAGCTCCGGAAACAACTTCCTCCACGGAGGCGGGAAATCAGGTCCAGGCGGACATGGCGATGGTTCAGGTGGCGGAGTTCAGGCTCACCAGCGTAGCGGACAGAATATTTCACGGGAGCTTGGATCAGAAGATTCAAGAACCTTAAATAACACTTCTAACCCAACCTTTCAGGGAGCAACCAAGTTCGACACCGCTACCCAGAGCAACGTAAACATGACAAGAAAAGAATTCTACGACGAAAAACGTGACCAGGGAAAAAACATCGGTAACACCGTAGCCTTAAACATGATGACCGCCGCAGAAAAGAAAGAACAAGCCAAGAAGAAAGACACCTGCCTCGGCGATAAGCTGACGGATAGGGTTCGGGCTAGTGAATAGATAAGAATGGCGGGAAACTATATCCCGCCATTCTTATTATCAAGAAAATCTCTTTCCCGCATCAAATCCGGTATAATCCCAAGGTAAAGGTTCTGGTTCTCCATTTCTGTAAGTAATTTTTTCAGCAAATTCTTTATCATGTCTTTTTAGACATTCTAGATAAAATTCTTCTGCTTCCTCATAGCTATCAAACATAAAAGCATATTCCCATTCTGAAGCAAGTAATTTTTTGATTGCAGTTTTATAACTGACATAAAAAATCCTTTTTATTCTATTCACAATATATTCAAACTCATATGTTCTAAAAAAGAATTCCCGATCTTTTTTAGTGAGTTTTGGACTATAACTCTGCATATACCTTTGATTTTGAGCAAGAAATGCATTTACTGAATTTACTGGAATCATTATATTTTCTACGAAATCCAATGCTTCTTTTATTTTTTCTGGTGTTTCGATTTTAATTTCATTAGTTGATGTAAAATCAAATTCACCAGCATGAGCAATCATAAAATACATTTGTTTTGCCATCTCATTTAGATATTTTTCAACAGTATTACAAACCTTTTCATTTATCACTATCACAGGTTCTTTTACGTCTGTCTCCAAAGGTATATTCAAGATACTTGTACAAAATCCGGAAATCTTCTCTGTTCTCAGATTTACTTTAAATACTCGAATACCTAATTGTTCCAAAAAAGATGTTATAACAACAGGTGAAGAACACCCAATAAATAATCGACCTCCATTAAACACATTATAAGCATTACAAACTATTTGAACATAATCTTCGTTTTTTTGTTCGACTTTTGTATTCAAGTACTTTCGACGTTCTGAAGATGTATTATCAGAGCCATTTTCATCAGGATAATCCCACTCATTAAAGAAGTCTTCCCAAAATTCAACATCATTAACTGCTTTTTTTATAACTAATATAATTTTTATCAAATCCTCTCTAAGCATAGATTTTTCAATACCAGATAATTCTGAATTAGAGCGAATTCGAAGATTAGGCAAATTTATGTTGTCCAAATCCAAGTCCTTTTCAGAGTAACCAAGGAGTCGAATAAATTCTAAGATTTTATTCTTTGTAGATTCAGAAGGGATTACTTTACCATTAAGAATATTAGACAAAGTGTTCACACTAATACCTATTTTATTTGAAGCTTCATTTTTTAAAATATTTTGTGACTTGAGAATCTGTGAAAGATTATCGCTATAACTCATTAGGTATCACCTCTCTTTGAAGTTTGACACCTAATATATATAATATTATTGGTTGTCTGTCAATACTATTTCTTGATACATATTCTTTTTTTGTGTGATTCTTTTGAAGTATAGAAGAATAAAAGAAAAACAGTTAAAATCAAATTAATGTTCAATTCTTCTTTAATCACCTACGCAGTTTCTCTTCACTTTACGCCGGATGTAAATGAAATCATTACTTCAGCAGTGAATGCCATTGCTGAAGTAACTGGGAACAGCTTTATTATTGAAAACAAGATTCCGCCACATGTGACAATTGGTGCTTTTCATGCTGCAAAAGAAGATGAAGCAAAACTGATTCAGATGGTTGAAGACTTTGCAAAATCTCAGAAAGCTGGAATTATACATTTCGAAGAAATCGGGAACTTCAATGGCAAAGTTCTTTTCTTGAAGCCTGAAAAAGATGGGTTTCTCGCGCAGATGAATGAGGAACTCCACACCACCCTTCTTCCAGAATTCGAAAAAGCAGAAAACGGCTATTATCTGCCAGAAATCTGGTTTCCGCACACTACCCTTGCCACAAAGCTGAACAAGAGCCAGTTTGAAAAGGCCTTCAAGATTGCAGAAAGCATCAATCTGCCTTTAGAAACTGAAATCAATGAAATTGCAGTGTATCAGTGTTCACCGTTTGCTGAATTGAAGCGTTATAAACTTGATGTCTAATAATTACAAAAGGAATGGCATTATTTACTTTTGAAACGAAGTCTATTTCAAGCCCAGAATCTTTATGGAAATAGTAAAGCTTTCTGTCCTGCTTAGAAAAACAGTCTGCACAGTATTTTTCTCTTAAACATATATGTCTCCTGTTCTCGCACTTTTCCAAGGGATTTTTTCGCCGTTTACTACACTTTTTCAAGGGAGTTTTTAATAAGTGTATCTTTCCCTGTTATACGTATTATGGAACTATTATCTAGAGAAACACGAACAGGTTTTACATTACATCAGCCTATCTACAACATGGCAACGGGCTACAGCCTCCTCGCAAACTGTCTTATTCCGGTTCAGTTTGCAAAAATGCAGAACGGCTTTAACTCAAACAGCGTAGCAACACGTACTACCCTTGAGGTATGGAAAACGGCATAAAAGAAAACGAAAAAGTCGTTTTCTACAGGTGTACGACCTTCCGAAAATGGAAGGTCGTATTAACCAATCCATTGTTAACTGAAGTGCAGTGACATGAATTTCGCTTGGTTGGGTTATTTCTAGAATTCTGAATCCTTCCATAGAATTTATGATAACAAATTTTTACGGAAATAGATTATTCTGCTCCTTTATTCTGTATCCCCAGAAGTACATATATGCCGCTGCTTGTAAATTCCATTATGTCTGAAATGTATGTTTCGGCTTCTTTTTTTGTCATATTGTGAAGGATGATGTCGCAGAAGGCGTTGATAACGGTAGAGGCCATAAAGTGAATTGTCATTGGAGAAACTTGTTTTGTGGCAATTTTCTGCTCGTACATCCAGGCAAAAGTCTGCTTGCAGTTTTTTGTGTAAAGTTCGCAGATGTCTTCCTGAAAATGTTCATGAGTGCTTCCTGCAGCCTTTGTAAGCAGCAGAGTAAACGCATCGAAATTGTCATACATATAATTCAGGAATTCAATTACTGATTGTTCTTCCAGTTCCATATGTTCTTTCATATGAGAAATGTCCAGACCAGAGTGATTTTCTGAATTCGCAAGCATTACAGTTTTTGTAGATACATCTATTGCATCGTCAACAAGAGCACAGAAGAAGTCATCTTTATCTTTAAAATGCCTGTACATTGCTCCTGTGGTAACTCCGGCATTTGCGGCAATAGTACGGAGGGATGCTCCCATAAATCCTTTTTCAAGAAATTCTTTTTTTGCGCTTTCGAGGAGCTTTTTCTTTGTGTCTAAAGATGTTTCCGACATATTTAATTCATTTTTAATTAAAACACACAGTTTGTCAATGAACTGTTGACATGAATACCAGAAACATTATCATCAAAAAAAGTTAAACTCACTTGACAAGATAACAGTGTTACCACTAAGATAACGCTGTTATCGTTAGTTTACACTAACAAACGGAGGCGTAATGCAGGTAAAAAAAATCAATGACTGGTTCGAAAGATTCGGACGGTTTGAAGTAAAACATCGCTGGGGTTTCATTATCGGGCTTATTATTGTAACAGCAGTTTGCAGTCTGGGGCTTACACGCTTCAAACTTGATAATGGGGAAGAGGACTGGTTTGACGATTGGGAAACTACCAAACAGAATCAGGATCACTTTGAAAACATTTTCGGTTCAACAGATACTCTCATGGCTCATATTACAACAAAAGGAACAGACGTATTTGATCCTGAAGTTCTGAATATGATTGATGAGCTTGGAGATGAACTTTTGAATAATGTTCCTTATGCAGACAGTATAACTTCTCTTATGGAACTCTCGCTTCCGATAGGAACAGAAGACGGCTTTGAAGTAACAAGTCCGTTTGAAGATGGCGTACCAACCAACTCGGCAGAACTTGCAGAAAAGAAAGCCTTTATCATGAGTCGAGAATCTCTTGTGAACTCACTTGTCAGTGAAGATTCTACTGAAACCTGGCTTATTGTAAATCTTGAGCAGTATTCAGAAGGCCTTGATGAAGCAATGAAAAAAATTGCTCCTCCTGCAATGGCAATTTTCAATTCAGATAAATATAAATCAGATAAATGGGAAATTCGCCCGGCTGGTCTTTCTTACACAGAATACGAAGAAGAAGCTGCCACAATGGATCAGTGCGTTACCCGTATAGCCCTTGGCTTTGTAGTCATGCTGATTTTCCTTATCATATTTATCCGCTCACTTCGAGGAGTTGTTGTTCCTTCAATTGCAACGGTTGGTGCACTTTGTACAACACTCGGTGCTTCTGCCTGGATGAACATCAAGGGAAACAACTCAATGATTCTTGTAACGGTTCTTCTTTCGATGGCACTCGCTGTAGGTTACGCAGTTCACTACATCAACAGCTTTAAGATGTACTTTAGAAAAACAGGTCTTCGCAAAGAATCAATTATTATGGGAATCCGTGATTCAGGCTGGGCTTTGTTCTTTACAGTAATTACAACAATGGCCGGAATGCTTTCCTTCCTTTCTGCCGGAATCAGACCTATGCGCTGGGTTGGTGGAATTACAGCTGCTGCCGTTCTTGCTGTCTTCTTTTTTGAAATTATTCTTTTGCCATGTCTTTACAGCTTTGGAAAAGATAAAGAACCTGATCCAACTTTTGTAAATACAGAGGGTTCTACTAAATCTGACCTTCGAGTAGAGGCAATGGGAAAATCAATTCTCAATAAAAAATGGATTACCGTTATTGCCGGAATCACGGTGCTTCTTGCTGTAATACCGGGTATGTTCAAAATTAAAGTAAATATGAACTACTCTGATATGATGGGCGAGCGTACACCTTACATTAAGCGACTTCTTGAAATTACCCGCAGTCAGCTGGGAAGTCAGTACAGCTACGAAGTTCTTGTTGAGTATGAGGAAGAGGATGCTCTTAAAAATCCAGAAGTTTTAAAAAACATGGATGAGCTTGCAGAACGAATCGGTACCCTCAGCATGACAAAAGTTTCTAATGGAAAGCCTCGTGTTTCTTCTATTACAAAGGTAATCAAAGAAATGAACCGTACCCTCAACGGAGATGCCCCTGACGCTTATGTAATTCCAGATGATCAGGATCTTGTAAGTCAGGAAATGTTCCTTTATGAGATTTCCGGCGGCTCTGATCTTTATGATTATGTCAGCGAAGATTTTAAGGCAGGTTATCTTCATATTGAACTTTCTGGTTATGATGGCGAAGAAATTGTTCATAATATGGATTCTGTAAAACAGTGGGTTGCAGAGCTCTTCCCTGATGCATCAAATGCCGGCGTAGTTGGAGAGGTTGTTCAATACGCTCAGATGAACGGAAAGCTTGTTCGAGGTTCAATTCGCTCTATCGGAACTTCGCTGCTTGTAATTCTTATTCTGTTGATTCTGGCATTTACATCTCTTCGCACAGGCTTTATTGCGATGATTCCAAATGTAGCTCCGATTGCAATCATTGGAGGAATCATGGGATATGCCGGAGTAAACCTTGATATGATTACCGCAATGATCATGCCGATGATTCTTGGTATTGCGGTTGATGATACAATTCACTTCACAAATCATATCAAATATCATTTTGAACTTACAGGAAATTACCGCAGTGCAGTTTTGAACTCATACCGTGAAATCGGAAAAACAATGATTATGACAACAATCATTTTGTGCTCAATGTTTGGAATTTTCCTTACAAGTACAATGACAGTTCTTGTAAACATCGGTTGGCTTTCAATCGTAGGTTTAGGCACCGCTTTGATTGCTGACTATACTTTGACACCAGTTTTGTTGTTCATTACTAAGCCATTTGGTAAAGAAAGAATTAAGTAATTCAAGGAGATACTTTTATGAAAAAGACAATTTTAATTTTATCAACATTATTACTAACTGCTGCTGCTTTCGCCGAAACCGGCTACGACATCATGAAAAAAGCAGACGAAGTTCCAGAACCAAAAACTTCATCCTCAACTGCGACCCTTACAATTCACAGCAAAAAGGGAAGCGACCGAATTCGCGAAGTTATTATGAAGAGCAAAGACTACGGCGATGTTTCAAAAGAAGTTATAGTTTTCACAACTCCAAAAGATGTTGCCGGCACAGGATATCTTATGTTTGATTACGAAGATGAAAATAAAGATTCAGACAACTGGCTTTATCTTCCTGCAATGAAAAAGACCCGCCGAATTGCAAGCAGCGGATCAGAAAGTGAAGGCAGCTTTATGGGTACCGACTTCACCTATCAGGATATGGGAGACCGCAGTATTAACAAATACGACTACAATCTTCTTGGTGAAGAAGCTGTGGATGGCGAACTCTGCTACAAGGTTGAATGCATCAGCAAAGCTCATACAGAAAAAGATCCTCGTTATATCAGCTACATCGGAAAATCTGATTACATTTTGAGAAAGTGCGAGTTCTACGACCGCCAGGATCAGCTTCACCGCGTTCTTACTTGTTCTGATTTTACAACAATAGATGGCTATAAAACTGCACAGAAAATGAAGATGGAAAATGTTCAGAGTGGAACCTGGTCTCTGATTGAAACAAAGAATATTGTTTACAATGCCAATGACATGGACGATTCTCTGTTTACAGTTGCCGCACTTGAGAAAGGGCGCATTCGTTAGTTCGTAGGCGTTCCCGCTCACTTCGTTCGCGGTCGCTATGTCCGCAATTCGCTAACGCTCAGCCGCTTCACTCGCTGCGCTCGCTCCAGTGGCCGGCTCCGCCGTTGCTCCCAGCGCTAACGTGTGTAAGGCCGCTGGCGGCCCGTGTTTAATAGCAAACCGTTAAAAAAATTGCAAAAGCAATTTTTAGGTTTACTTCTTTTGGAGACTATATTATGAAAAACATTTTAATCATATTTATTCTTCTAGGATTCGTTTTGCTCGCCCCTCTGTCTGCAGAAGGCTCTGTTGATTTTTCCGGTGAGTTAAAAACGCGTTGGGGAGCAGGCGCACCCTGGATAGATAAAGATACTACTGCTGGCAGATTCCTGATAGGAGATACAACTTTTACTGGATCGATTGACGCGTACTATGATAATAGTTCAGCTTTTGCAGAAGGTTCTGTTTCTTATGATGCAGTTACAAAGTCTTTCGACTGGTCTTTGGATGAACTCTGGCTTGATTATACTTCAAGTTTTTGGGGTATCAGAATTGGACGCCAAAAAACAGCCTGGGGTAAAGCAGACGGCATTGATATCACAAATGTAATCTGTCCTTCGGATATGTCTAGTTTGTCTGCTATGACAAGTGACGATTCAAAACTTGCTATAGATGCAATTCGCCTGACACTTTCAGGAAATCAGTTTACTGCCGATGCTTATTGGATTCCTTTTTTCACTCCGACTGCTCTTCCGTTGGACGATGGAAATCCTTTGAGAAAATTCTTTGTGCCATCCTCAGTTGATTTTCCTATTGAAGCGATGAATACAACGCTCACTCTTCCTGTAACAATCAGTGGGTTTGAAGAACCTGAAAAAGCTATCTGGAATGGAGAATATGGCTTAAAACTTTCGGGATATTTTTCTGCTCTTGATGTTTCTCTGTATGGATTTTATGGCTGGGATGACAGGCCCTTTTTGAATTATGAAATCACTTATGAAGCTGCAAATCCCCTTTATCCGTTCCTGCCTAACGGGCTTAATATTTCCGGTGAATACAAACGAATGGCAATGATTGGAGCAGATGCTGCAATTCCAATCAAAGAAACTGTACTCCGTGCAGAAGCTGCATTTTTACCGCAGCGTCACTTTCAGAAAACAGAAGGCAATACAGAACAGTATAATGAACTTTCCGCACTAATCGGTCTTGACTGGATGCCAGACGGATGGACACTCACTGCCCAGTATTATTGTGACTATCTGTTTGGTGATATTACAAGTCTGGAACGCAAGAATGCATATGAGCATGGAACAACACTTAGTATTTCAAAGACACTATTGAATGAAACTCTGGAAATAAGTTTCAGCGGGCTTATTGGTTTAAATGATTTTGACAGCTTTATTTCTCCGTCCATCAGTTACAGCCTTTCAGATCAGATTTCACTTTCAGCAGGTGCGTATATCTTTCTTCCAGGCCCTGAACGTGATGGAAAATATGGTCAATACAAGGATTTAAGTTGCATATTAATAGAAGGAAAATACAGTTTCTAGTTTTGTTTTTCGAACAATTTCTTTCAGGAAGTGCGTCATACTTTTTGAGGATAAACGCATTCTATTGAAAGGCCAAATGCATCCCGATTATCCGATACTCCAACATAGCAAGAAGAGTTTCTCACGGATGAAACCGCACTTCCATAGACTCAGCGATTAAAGCAAGTTTTTCCTGTGCACCAGCCAGCGAAAGCCTGCCTTTTCATTCCCCAAATATACATTCAGTTTCATCTATTTACTCCAGATTCAACTGAATCATCTTCACGATTTACGGCGTAAAGGTTTGTGCCAAGCATTTCAAGACAGTGAAGAACCTTATTTATTTGCAAGGTTTCTTTTCCGTTTTCAAGTTCCGAGAAAAAGCGCGTTCCGACATTGCACATGGCGGCAGTTTCTACCTGAGTGAGTCCCAGCTGTTTTCGGCGATTCTTTACAGCTTCAGAAATTGAAAGTGTGGATGTAATCTTCATGACTTTAGTATAATTTTCCCGAACGGGAAAACGCTTTCCCCGCGACCTTGAGCAAAATGAAAGCCGAGGGCCTGATTGATTACTGGAAGAATCATTTTAAACTGCTTGGCCGCTAACATGATAAGTGACAAGAATCCGGTTTTCGTATATACTCCAATTATCTGCCACCGGGTAGGAATGTGCGGGAATCATCCTTAAAACATTCAGCCTCATCAGTAGGTCCGCCAATACATTGGCATGAAGATGGGCAATCTTTCAAAAGGAGAAGTTGGCAGTGGTAAAGCTAAAAATTGCTGGCGCAATTTTCTTAACGCTTTGCTATAAAACACCGCTCGCCAGCGAGCTTACACATGTTCAATTACATCTGGCCGCTTTTAATCATCATTTTTTCAAACACACTTTATCAAATCTGCGCAAAGGGAATCCCCGAGCAGATGAACACCTACGCAAGCATGACCATCACTTATGCTGTAGCAACGCTGTTTTCAGCCGCTGCCTTCTTTGTCACCACAAAAGGCGGAAATATCCTTAAAGAGTTCGGACACACAAATTGGGCAACGGTTGTACTTGGAATTGTAATTACAGGACTTGAAGTTGGTTTTATTTTTGCCTACAAAGCAGGCTGGAAAGTAAACACGCTTTCTGTCACTACAAACGCGATTCTTGCAATCGTGCTGATTTTTGTAGGGCTAATCGGCTATCATGAAGCAATCAACTGGAACAAAGTGCTTGGAGTTGCCATCTGCCTTACAGGACTGTATTTTATAAATAAGAAGTAAGGAGAAAATTATGTTCAGACCAATGCGAAGATTCAAGCAGCAGATTAATGACAGCGAATGTAAAGAGATTTTAAAAAACGAAAAGCGCGGAGTTCTTTCGCTACTTGGAGATGACGGCTACCCTTATGGACTCCCGATTTCTCATCTTTATTGCGAAGAAGACAATAAGATTTACTTTCACGGCGCAAAAGAAGGGCACAAAATAGACGCCATCAAGAATTACGACAAGGCAAGCTTCTGCGTTTACGATTCAGGCTACCGCAAGGACGGCGAATGGGCGCTGAACATCAACAGCGTAATCGTCTTCGGAAAAATCCGCCTCGTTACAGACCCGGAACTCACCCGCAAAATCTGTACAAAGCTGGTTCAGAAGTTTACAGATGATCAGGAATATCTTGAACATGAGCTCAAAAACGCCTTGCCGCGAGTTCAGTGTCTGGAACTTGAAATTGAACACATGACAGGAAAACTTGTAAACGAGTCGTAAATTATGGACTACAGCTACATTTTCCGTTCAGCGAAAATCAAAAAGGAATCTCTGGAAGCGGCCGGCTTTAAGACAACTGATAACAACTCTTACTCCATGAACCAGACAGTTTCCAACGGAGCCTTCAATGCAGACATCACTCTTTCGCTTTCCGAACAGACTCTGACAGTCCATCTTTTTGATTCAGCTACTAGCGAAAAATATGCACTCTTTGACATGCCGAATTCACACGGCGCTTTTGTAGCTTCACTTCGCGAAGAAGTTCAGCAGCTTATTGATGAAATCAAATCAAAATGCTTTGAAACCAGCGACTTGAAAGATGATTATATCGCATGGATTAAAACTCAGTTTGGAGCCGAGCCGGATTACCCGTGGCCGGACACACCCGAGTATTGCGTTTTCCGCTGCCCGAACGAAAAATGGTTTGCACTTGTAATGAGGATAAAGTACCGCCAGCTAGGTCTTACCGGCGGCGAAGAAGTCTGGGTCGTAAACATGAAGGCCAGCCAGGACGAAATCCCGAACCTAATCGACAAAAAATCAATCTTCCCGGCCTGGCACATGAACAAAAAGCACTGGATTACAGTCCTGCTCACCGCCGCCACCGATTTTGGGAGACTGTGTGAATTAACGGAAAAAAGCTATGAACTTGTAGGCGGGATATGTGGATAAAGCGTTAGGGATTGTAGCCCCTGCGAAGCAGTTCTGGAATGAGCGCAGCGAATGGAAGAATGAAGCACGGTTAGTGCGGAAGGGCGCAAAGCCCGACCGCCGCTTGCGGCGGGAACGCCCAGTTTATCTCTTCATCCAATCAATATTCATCAGGATAAAATCTTTTACATCTCGGGAAAGATTTAATTCCTTTGGCTTTATCTTGAGTGTCTTGAGAGCCTGAATAATCAGCGGGTTTGTCTGGCAGTTGGTAAAATAGCTTGCACCGTAATTCATTATTGTAAGAAAGAGATTGTCGGCCTGGTCTTCCGTAATTCCAAGTGCATATGAAAGCCTCTTCTGCAAAAGAAAAGCCAGGTCATAATAAGTTTTCTTAAAAATCGTCAGACGTTCAACAGTAACATTGCGCTCAATAATCGTAAGCAGGAATGCAACATATCTGAAGTAATCCTCGTGGCTTACTATCTGTGCTGTCCAGATTTCGGCAACTGTTTCCGGCGTGAACTTGCAGCCTTCCGGGAACACCGTCAAAAGTGAGTTCAGATATTCAGTCATTCTGTCCTGAGTTATTTCGAGGTAGATTTCTTCTTTTGTTGTTACGTATTTATAAAGATTTGCGCGCGACCAGTCTAGTTTTTCTGCAATTGTAGAAAGTGTGATTTCGGTATAAGGCATTGATTTAAAAAGCTCATCGGCAGCCTTTTTGATTTGAGACATTCTTTCTTCTTTCTGTTCGTCCGTGCGGGCTCTAATGTATTCCGCCATGTTTTTATAATAAATCAAAAAGTTTTTCTTGACAAGTGATATTTTGTTTTATATATTATTTATTAGTTACACTGTGTTACTTATATTAGATCACAAGGAGATTCATATGCAGGGAAACTTTTCTTATTCTAACCCAACCAAGCTTTATTTTGGCGACAACGCTCTGGACTTTTTAAATACTGAACTTCCAAAATATGGAAAGAGAATCATGCTCAGCTACGGCGGTGGTTCAATCAAAAAGAACGGCATTTATGATGAAGTAATCAAAATCCTTAAGGCCAACGACAAAGAGATTTTTGAAGATCCAGGAGTTATGCCAAACCCTACAAGCGAAAAGCTTATTGAAGGCTGTAAGATAGCACGCGAAAATAATGTCGATTTTATTCTTGCAGTTGGCGGCGGCTCTGTATGTGACTATGCAAAGGGAGTTTCTGTTGCAGCCTGGTATGACGGAGACCCATGGGAAAAGTATTACCTCAATATGGAAGAACCAAAGGCCGATGACAGAATCATTCCGGTGGGCTCTGTACTCACAATGGTTGGAACTGGCAGCGAAATGAACGGTGGTTCTGTAATCACAAATCACGCGCAGAAGCTTAAGATTGGTCATGTTTTTGGCGAAGATGTTTTCCCGAAGTTTGCAATCTTAAATCCTAAGTACACCTACACTCTTCCTCAGCGACAGATGGTAGCTGGTATTTTTGATATTATGAGCCACATCATGGAACAGTATTTTTCCGGTAGCGACGACAACACAAGCGACTACATTGCAGAAGGCCTTATGAAATCTCTGCTTCATGCCTCACGCATTGCAGTAAAGGAGCCTCAGAATTATGAAGCCCGCAGTAACATCATGTGGACTGCTAGCTGGGCACTCAACACTCTCATCGGCAAGGGAAAGACTCAGGACTGGATGGTTCACATGATTGGACAGTCTATCGGTGCCTTTACAGACGCAACTCACGGAATGACACTTTCAGGTGTTTCTCTCCCATATTATCGCCTCATCATGAAGGACGGACTTCCAAAGTTTGTACGCTTTGCAAAGAATGTGTGGGAAGTTCAGGCTACTGGAAAATCTGATGAAGAAATTGCAGAGGCAGGACTTTTAGCAATGGAAGACTGGATGAAGGAAATCGGTGTGTGCCTCCACATTGCAGAGCTTGGGGTTACACCAGAAATGTTTGATGGAATTGCAAAAGGCTCGTTCATTCTGGACGGCGGCTACCGCAAATTAACTCACGAAGAAATCGTACAGACTTTGAAAGAGAGTATGTAAGGCAGCAGGAACTTCTTTCGTAATTCACGTTTTTTGAAGCTGCCATTTTGTCCCGACCAAGGTCGGGTCATTTTGAAGGAGGCTATATGAAGAAACTGATTTTATCACTTTTAATAGGAGCATTTGTTATGACAGGATTATCCGCTAACCCTTCGACGAGCTCAGGGACCGTGGTGTTTGTATATTTCAGTGCAACAGGCACAACAGAAAAAATGGCAAAGGATGCCGCAGCCGTAATGGGAGCCGATATCTTTGAAATCGAGCCCGTTCATAAATACACTGACGCCGACTTAAACTGGCACGACAAAAAATCCCTCACCACAATCGAATGCAACGACCCTAAGAGTCGCCCGGCAATTGCGAATAAAATTGATATCTCAGACTACGACACCGTAGTTCTGTGCTATCCTATCTGGTGGTCTTATGCGCCAAAAATCATGTACACCTTTGTAGAAAGCCAGAAGTGGGAAGGCAAGAAAATCGTCACTCTTTGTACATCAGGCGGAAGCGGTCTTGGACGCAGCGGCACCGATCTTGCAAAATACGCAAAAGGTTCAGACTTCAAAGGCGGTAAAGACTTCACTCGTGGCAAGGCTGATGAAATCAAGAAATATATTGAAGGACTTTTGAAATAATAGAAAATATGAGCATTACAGTAAACCTTAGATACACAGGCAAAGGAAATGCCACAATTGATTTTGCCCGCGAAATGACAGAAAGCGGCGTAGTTGAAAAAATCCGTGCTGAAAAAGGAAGCCTTCGTTATGAGTATTATCAGCGTCTTTTTGATGTCAGCCCGGACAAAACCGTGCTTCTCATCGACCAGTGGGAAAATCAAGAAGCGATAGACATTCACCATGCCTCACCGATGATGGCAGAAATCGCACGGCTTCGCGAAAAGTACGACCTTCACATGACGGTAGAGCGATTTGTGGCTGATGAAGGCGGTGTGCCGGAAAGTGACAAGGAATTCATAAGAAAATGAAAAGATTGATTTCGATTCTGTTTCCTGCAATTTTAGCCATAGCTATGGCTTGCGCCGCTGGAAACAATACTGCCGCAACAACAAAAGGAGCTCTCCCCATGAAGCTATACATTCAGATTGATAACGGAACGAGCAAACACACTCTTGCAGCAACACTTTACGACAATTCATCTTCGCACGCGCTGTTGGAACTTCTTCAAAAAGGCGAACTCACAATCGAAATGCACGATTACGGCAATTTTGAAAAAGTCGGCTCGCTTCAGACATCGCTTCCGCGAAACGACACGCAGATTACAACTGAACCAGGTGACATCATTCTCTATCAGGGAAATCAGATTACGATTTACTACGACACAAACAGCTGGAACTTCACCCGAATTGGGAAAATCGACGGAGTAACAAAAGCCGAACTCAAAAAGATTCTGGGAAAAGGTAATGTTACTGCCGTGCTTTCAATTAACACTTTGGATTAACAATATGAACACAAACAAGCTCCGTATGCCGCTCGACATTCTGATGACAATACTCTCCATAATTCTGATAGGCGGCACTGTCCTTTTCCCGGATGACCGCATTCATCAGATTTGCGGAATATCACTGATTGTTTTATGGGTGGTTCACATTGTTTTGAACAGACGCTGGTACGGAGCACTTTTCAAAAGAAAATATCAGCCGTACAGAATCATGCAGCTTGTGGTGAATTGCGGCGTTTTGATTTGTGCCTTGTTCCTTATGATAAGCGGCCTTTTGATGGCCTGGTTTATTCCGGCTGACTGGGTCGGCGGAGCACTTGGTTTTGCCCGAACTACTCACCTGCTCGCCTCTCACTGGTATTATTTTTTTATGGCGTTTCATATCGGGCTGCATGGAGCGATGATTACCGGCAAGATGAAAATCCATGGAATTGTTCCTCGCGTAATCTGCATCCTAATCAGCTTGTATGGCGTTTACGCCTTTATCGCACGAGGCCTGTGGAAATACATGTTCGGGCTTCAGCAGTTTTTCTTCTTTGATTTTGAACGCGGATATGTTTTGTTCGCAATAGATTATATTTCAATAATTGTGCTGTTTGCGACAATATCATATTACTTTCAAAAGTTTTTTACCAAAAATTCCCTTTAATGCCCAATCATAATATTCGCCCGGTATTCTGCATTGAACTGTGCTATTTCTTTTTTGCCGTCAATGTACTGCTGGTAGTCTTTTCATTGACTATACCGCTCCTCCTTGCTATTATATCCCTATTATACTAATAGGTAAATAAGAAAATCGGAGGCTTATATGGCACTTTCAGCAGGTATTACACGAGATGAAGCCTTGGAGCTTCTCAAAAAATATAATTCAGATGCATTTCATCTTGAACACGGACAAATTGTCGAAGGCGTAATGCGTTATTTTGCACGTGAGCTTGGCTATGGCGAAGATGAAGATTTCTGGGGTATTGTTGGTCTCCTTCATGATCTTGATTTTGAACAATGGCCTGAACAGCACTGTATCAAAGAGCAGGAACTGATGAAGGATGCCGGTCTTTCCGAAGAACTGATTCATGCGACTGCCAGTCATGGCTGGAGCATTACCGTAGATATTAAACCCGAGCACGAAATGGAAAAAGTGCTTTATGCTGTAGATGAACTGACAGGCTTGATTGGTGCTGTTGTTATTATGCGTCCTTCAAAAAGTGTTCAGGACCTTGAAGTTAAATCTGTAAAGAAAAAGTATAAGTCAGCTAATTTTGCCGCTGGCTGCTCCCGCGAAGTAATTGAACGCGGAGCTGATTTGCTCGGCTGGACTCTTGAAGATTTAATTGACCGCACAATCAAAGCATTACGTACATTCAGACCGTAAAAAGGATTGCACAAAATGATAAATGAAAAAGTTTTAGACTTCCTCAAAGCTAAGGGATATGCAGACAGACTCACCGAACACAAAGAAACAATCGATACCGTAGAACACGCAGCACAGCAGATTGGCTGTTCTGAGGCGGAGATTGCAAAGACGCTTTCATTTATTGTGGATGAAAAACCTGTTATCGTGGTAATGGCTGGTGATGGCCGTGTAAACTCGTCAAAGTTCAAAGCTCTTTTTCATACAAAACCAAGCATGATTCAGCGAGACCAGGTTGAAGCAATTACCGGATTTGCTCCAGGCGGAGTCTGCCCTTTCAATGTTCCAAAAGAAATCCCCGTATGGCTCGATGTTTCAATGAAGAGATTTGAATACGTTCATCCAGCAGGCGGAAACTCATTTACTTCGGTAAAACTCACTCCATCCGAACTGGAAGAAGTATCAGGCGCCACCGGCTGGTGTGATGTCTGTAAGGGCTGGGAAGAATAGAAAAAAAAGCCGGATAATAACTCTCGAGATTCT
>Ga0310695_10004867_pt1 | contig 24181 bp, 23 predicted proteins | sample RumenRJG_04DNA_FD_203882 | JGI IMG/M metagenome (GOLD analysis project Ga0310695, IMG submission 203882) | Bovine rumen microbial communities from Lethbridge, Alberta, Canada - RJG_04 (v2) (version 2) | ecosystem: Host-associated > Mammals > Digestive system > Stomach > Rumen | place: Canada...
AGAGTCAACCCTTCCAGTGAAAGTAGTCAACTGATCTCAGAGAGAGGAGTCAACCAAATCCGTACGGGTAGGCAAATGTTAAAGAACAAGGCCTAAAAAGAGTCAACCTTATTCAGGAAAAGACATCGAGGGAGCAACGAGCAACTTTGCAACACGCAACATTCGAAAACGTCAGAATCAGTAGAAAAAGACTATATTATTATAATATTATATATATATTATAATATATATATAATATTAATATATATATAAGAAATACTACCTCCTAACACAATTCACATTCATCAAATGGTGCATGTTGCTATGTTGCGTTTTTTTTTGCTTTTTTTTATTTGGTAATTACAGATAAAATGCTTAATTTTGCCGAATTATTCAATGCTTGTAAACAAATCATTGTTGTTGCTGAGTCAGTGCATCGTGAGGCGTTTTTGCAAAATAAACCGAAACACTTTGACACGTTCCCTCTCTTGGGGGAACGTCCCTCTCTTTATATTTGTGCTTAAATGGCTATAGACCAGACAGTCGTTCAATGGTTCCCTATGCGGGTAGCCTATCATCGCGAGTTTCAGGTTCGTGATGAACTACAACGTTTGTCTGTCGAACATTTCCTGCCTCTTAAGTGGAGTCTGCGCACCTATGGCGGGCATTTGCGTCGTGTACAGGTTCCTGCCCTCAATTACATCTTTGTACATTCATCCCAGCAAGCGATTACTGAATTGAAAATGTATAACAAGGAATTGACGAACATGCGTTATAAGATGAATGTCCATCACGATGGTTCTGTGCCTGCTGACATTATGACGGTATCAGACAAAGAGATGAACAACTTCATGCTCGCGACTCTGCATGCAGATCATCAGCTGAAGTATCTTACCTACACCGATTTCTTTGAGAAGGAAGGTCGTAAGGTGCGTATTGCCGATGGTAATTTCATGGGAGTAGAGGGTGAAATCAAACGTATCAAGAAAGACCGCTGTGTCGTGGTCACCATCCGGGGCATTGCCGCTGTAGCCCTGCAAGTACCCTTTGATCAATTAGAATTTATTTAAGATATCATACATGAGAAAACTGATTTTATTCTTCTTATTGTTATGCTCCACTGTGTCTCTGAAGGCACAGCAGATGAGCGATCAACAAGTGATTAAGAGTGCCCTCGAACTGAGAAAGACTGGTGCTTCTGAAGCAGATATCGCCAAGCAGCTGATCAATCATGGTGCTACAGCAGAACAACTCAAGCGCCTCCGTAGCCAGTATGCCAACCAGATTGAAGAAGTGTCTCAGACCTCTTCTCCTGAAGGGATGATTGGTAAGCCGACCCGTATGCGGGTTGGCCAAAAAACGCGACAAGACAGTCTCTTGCAGGCTGATAATGTGAAACCAGAAGAAACAGGTAAGAAGGTGTTTGGCCGTGACATTTTCAATAATAAGAACCTCTCTTTTGAGCCCCAGATGAATATCGCCACTCCTCAGAACTATGTGATTGGTCCTGGTGATGAGTTGATTATCGATATCTATGGTGCTACACAAGAGAGCAATACCTTGACTGTCAGTCCGGACGGTGATGTTGTCGTGCCTGATTTTGGCCCCATTCATGTCAGTGGCTTGACGATGTCTGCTGCTCAGAGTCGTATCCGCAGTAAACTTGGCAGTTACTTTCAGAGTTCGGAAATCAAGACCACCCTTGGTCAGACGCGTACCATCATGGTTAATGTGATGGGTGAGGTAAAGGCACCAGGAACTTACTCCATCAGTGCCTTTTCAACAGTATTTCATGCACTTTATATGGCAGGTGGAATCAGCGATCTGGGTACACTTCGAAGTATTAAAGTGTATCGTCAGGGCCGTCAGATCTCTGTGGTAGATATCTATGAATTCATTCTCAATGGACGATTGGCAGGTAATGTCCGCCTGCAGGATAACGATGTCATCCAGGTGGGCGCCTATGACTGTATTGTCGATATCACAGGAAAGGTAAAACGCCCGATGGCCTACGAAATGAAAGCCTCTGAGAGTCTCGCTACCTTGATCAAATACAGTGGTGGCTTTACAGGCGATGCCTACAAGAACCTGGTTCGTGTGCTTCGTAAAAGTGAGGAACTGAAGAGTGTATATAACGTCGAGGAATTTGATTTGTCGAGTTTCCATGTAACGGATGGAGACTCTGTGATTGTTGATTCCATCATCAATCGTTATAAGAATATGGTGGAGGTCAAGGGGGCTGTCTATCGTCAGGGTATGTATCACCTGGGTGACAAAGTCACGGGTGTCCGTTCACTGATTGAGATGGCATCAGGCCTGACTGAAGAAGCGATGACCACCCGTGCTGTCTTACGTCGTATGAAACCTAATCGCACCCAACAAGTCATCTCCATCGATCTGGATGGTATTCTGAACGGACGTGTAGCGGATGAGCCCTTGCAGAACGAGGATATTCTGTATATCCCCACCTTGGCTGAGCATCAGAACTTGCGTACCCTCACCATCGATGGCGAGGTGATCTTCCCTGGAATCTACGAATATGCAGAAAATATGACCATCGAAGACCTTATCCTTCAGGCTGGTGGACTAACTGATGCTGCCTCTACGGCTAAGATCGATGTGACTCGTCAGCTCCATGATCCCAGTGCTACTGAGGCTGGTTTAGATTTGGCACAGACTTATAGTTTCTCCCTGAATGAAGGTCGTATCGATAACGGTGCTGACAGATTCACGCTTCAGCCTTACGATATTGTCCAGATACGAAAGAGTCCTTTGGCTCAGCTTCCCATCAGGGTATCAGTAGAGGGCGAAGTGACTTATCAGGGTACCTATACGATGGAAAAGAAGAATCAGTGCTTGTCTGATGTCATCAAGGCTGCAGGTGGTGTCATCCCTGGCAGTTATGTGCGAGGTGCCCGATTGGTCCGTAAGATGACTGATGATGAAAAGGCTCGTATGGAGTTGGTGTTAAAATTGGCTCGCCAGAGTGCAGATGGCAGAGACTCCATCAGTATTGATAAAATCGCGATGTCTGATACCTATGTCGTTGGTATCCACCTTGATGAGGCATTGGCAAAGCCTGGTTCTACGAAGGACATCGAGTTGATGGATGGCGATCGTCTGATTGTACCCCGTTTCAATCATACCGTCCGCATCAGCGGTGATGTAAACGCTCCTAATACAGTTGCTTTCGAAGCTGGTCAGAACTACAAGTACTACGTCAAGCAAGCTGGTGGTTTTGGCAATCGTGCCAAGAAGGGTAATACCTATATTGTCTATCAGAATGGCACGATGAACTTGGCTAAAGATGGTGAGATAGAACCAGGTTGTGAGATCGTTGTACCCTCAAAGTCTCCTCGCAATATGAATGCCATCTCTCAGTGGCTTGGCATCGGCACCAGTATGGCGAGCCTCGCCACCATGTTTGCCACGATTGCTAATCTTGCTAAAAAATAAACTTGGTCTCATGGAATCAAATCAGAATCATTCTCAACCAGTTCGCCCAACAATTGGGCAGCTCTGGCAGGATATCAAGAAATACCGTAAGCTCTATTTTAAAGTCTTGGGTGCCACATTTGTGGTGGCAGCTATCATCACCCTCAGTATTCCCAATTATTATAAATGTACGGTGATGCTGGCGCCTGAACTCTCAGGTGGCAATAGAGGTGCTAACGGTTTGGCATCCCTTGCCAGCAGTTTTGGTGTCAATCTGAATAGTGGTAGTAATAATGTAGATGCCATCATGCCAATGCTCTATCCTGACCTGATGAATAGTGTCACCTTTAAGGCCTCGTTGTTTCCTGTCAAAGTGCAAAGAGACGGCGAAGACTCCACGATGACCTATTACGACTATCTCTTGAATCATCAGCGCATGCCTTGGTGGACATCTGCAATAAAGGCTGTCACCTCTCTCTTCTCGAAAGATAAAGAGCCCCAGAAAGTCAATCCCTTCCGCCTGACTCCTGAGCAATCTGGTGTCATAGAGCTGATGAACCAGAAAGTGGTTTGTGATGTTGACAATATGACGATGGTTATTACGATTGACGTGACAGATCAGGATCCATTGATTGCTGCGACGATGGCTGATTCTGTACAAGTGCATCTGCAGGAATTCATCACAGATTATCGTACGCGTAAGGCCAGAATCGATCTCGCCTACAACCAAATACTTTTCAAGGAAGCCAAAGAACGCTACGAAAAGGCTCGTAAACGCAGTGCAGCATTCAACGATGCCAACCAAAGAGTGTTCCTGGATCGTATCCGTAGTGAGGCGACAGATCTGCAAAACGAGGCAGAACTTCAATTCCGCACCTATTCGCAGGTAGCTGCCCAACTTCAGTCAGCAGAAGCAAAGGTCCAGGAAGATACACCAGCCTTTACGCTACTCCAACCCGCCACAGTACCCATAAAGAAGGCAGGTCCAAAGCGCAGTCGTACATGCTTGTTGCTGCTCTTCTTGGCAGCTTTAGCTATCACGATTTTCGTATGGAATAAAGAAGGACATCTGAAGGCTCTCTTTCTCCCACCCAAGAATGAGCATGATTTTGATGAACTTTCTATGAGTGAGCTCCTTCGCTTGATGTCTGACAATAAACAGTCAACTTCCAAACAGACTCAGGAGTAACCTTCTTTTTGAATGGGCAATAGCATTACAAAAGGCTTTGCATGGTCAGCTGTTGACAGGTTTTCATACTTGGCAATTCAGTTTGTGCTAGGTATTGTTATTGCACGACTAATTACCCCTGAGGAATACGGTGTACTTGGTATCCTGATGGTTTTTATTAATGTATCTCAAGTATTTATTGATAGTGGACTTGGAAGTGCATTAATATATAAAAACAAGATAGACGATGACTATCTCAATACAACATTTGTTTTCAATTTGTCAGTAAGTGTGGTGTTGTTTATAGTCATATTCTTTCTATCATCTATAATTGAAAGTTATTTCTCCCTTCAGGGACTATCTGGTTATATAAGAGTTAGTTCGTTGGTCCTGATTACTAATTCCTTGATAGTTGTTCCGTCTTCAATTCTGAAAATCCAATTAAACTTCCGTACTCTTGCTATTTCTAATATATTATCCACAACGATAAGTGGATGCCTGGGTATTCTCGCTGCATATTATGGCTATGGAGTTTGGGCATTGATTATTCAACTGATGTCTAAGAGTATTTGCCAGCTTTTAATTCTCTATCTAATGTGTAAATGGCTGCCTAAGTTATCTTTTAATAAAAGTATATTTATTGATTTATACCGATATGGCATAAATATCTTCAGCGCATCATGCCTTACAAAGATTGTTGATGAAGGTACTTCTTTTTTCATTGGTAAGTTCCTTTCACCATACAGTCTAGGCATATTTACAAGAGGAGCTCAATTTTCTACACTTCCAGGTGGAACTATCGGTGGGGTCATTTCTGTAGCACTGTTTCCTTCACTTTCTTCAATTAAAAATGATAATTCACGCTTCGATGAAGTCTATCATAAAGCGATAGAAATACAGGCTTTTCTGTGTATCCCCGCATTAATCTGGTTGGCTGTTATGTCCGATCCTTTAGTAAGACTTTTGATAACAGAGAAATGGATAGACGTCGTTCCAGTAATTCAAATCCTTTGTCTCAGTAAAATACTTTTTCCTGCAGCAATAGTAACAGATCAGGTCTTGAGTGCAAAAGGTCGTAGTGATCTCTTTTTGCGGCAACAAATCTGGAAATTGATTACAAAATCTTTTTTTGTTATTGTTTGTCTTCCTTTTGGTTTAATAGCAGTGGTGATAGGCGAGGCAATATCTACAATGGCAATATTCTTTATTACAAATTATTTTGCAAAAGATGTTTCTAATTTTAAAGTTGTTGAACAACTGAAAGTTATTGCTCCTTATTTGTTGAGTGCTTTAATGAGTGCTGTATTGGCTATTTGGATAATTGGCTTTGTTGATTCCACCCTCTTACAAATAGCTATAGGTTCTGTATTATTCATAATTTCTTATTTTTTCTTTCTTATATGTGTTGGTAAAGGTCTTTCTGTTCGAACTTTTTTAATGAAGGTCATAAATAAGCAATTATTCATCTCATGAGAGTATTATCTATTGGCTCAATGAATGGCATCAGTAATACGTGCGTTCATCGAAATTGGGCATTAAAAAGCATCGCAGATAAAGTGGATGTTGTTGATACATCTGCTAAAACTACTATATGGTTTCGTATAGCCTACCACTTGTTTCTTTATGGATTACCAGTGAAGTTGCCAGATACAGCAGATTCCAATAAGAGAATAAAAACAATGGTTTCTAATAATCCATACGACTTGGTATGGATAGACAAGGGAGTAACTATAGAAGCGTCAACTTTACAATACATCAAAACACATCAGCCCAATGCAAAAATAGTAAGCTACTCTCCTGACGAGATGGCATTGCGACATAATCAGTCTCAACAGTATATTGAAGGTGTTCCTTTTTACGATTATATTGTCACCACAAAATCGTATATTATTGATGATATGAAAAGACTTGGTGCCAAAAATGTTATTTTTGTAAACAATGCATACGAGAAGAGATTTCATCATTTGTACGATATGACGCAAGATGATTATGATCGATTAGGAGCTGATGTCGGATTTGTTGGCTCTTTTGAAAAAGAAAGATGTGACTCTTTGTTGTATTTGGCTGATCATGGATTAAAGGTCACTGTATGGGGAGCTGGAAGAAAATGGAAACGATATAAAAAATATAACCCCAATTTTGTTCTACATGAAGGGGGATTGTATTCAGAAGATTATTCAAAGTCATTTCGAGCAGCAAAAATCTCATTATGCTTTTTAAAAAAAATAAATTATGATCAACAGACATCGCGATCAATAGAAATTCCAGCATGTGGTGGGTTTATGCTAGCAGAACGTACGGATGAACACAAAGCTCTTTTTGAAGAAGACAAAGAGGCCGTTTTCTTTAGTTCCAACGAAGAACTTTTAGAAAAGTGCAGATATTATCTGGAGCATGAAGATGAACGAAAAGCTATAGCTGAGGCAGGCTGGAAAAGATGTTTAGATAGCGATTATTCCAATGAAGGAATGATACGTAAAGTTCTAAAAGTAATTTTCAAATGAGGAAGTTGGAATTAACGGCTTTGATTTTTTATATTAAGATTATCCTTTTGGCTATTCTGCTGATATCAGGGTTACTTGAACTGCTTTTTTTCCCAAGTTTTGCAAATTCTATAGGAATATTTGTCACTATTGTTAGTTTCATATTATATACAAGATTTGTCTTCAGAATTGATGTCATGCGTCATAGACCTATAAGTTTTATTGCTTTTTCGACCTTAATTCTCTTTATGTATCTTCCTTTGCCTATCACAATTCTCGATGGTAACGAGATGAGTCATCATCTATATAATCCCATATTAACATACTTACTACAATTGTTCTATTTTGTTTGTTGTATTTTGGCATTTGTATTAGCAGGAAGTTATAGCAAGTCTTTCCATGGGATATCTACCTTTTTAAAAAGAGTTGGTTTCTTTACAACTCCTACTATGACGCAATTGTGGATACTTGGACTGATAGGATGGGGATTCAAATACGCTATAATGAGATCTCAATTTTCTGGAGATGGTCATTATCAAGCAGGTTTAGGAACATTATCACTTTTCGCCTCATTAATATATGCGCCATTATTGATTCTGTTTTTCCCATTAATTGGAGGGAGACCAGCTCAAAGAAGATATAAAATCATTGTTTTTCTATATATGATTTCAATGATGATCTTACTTGTAGCCACGAATTCTCGTAATCAGGTGGTTATGCCATTAATTACAGTCCTATTATGTTACACGATATCTTTGTTTTATAAACGAACTATCATTATTTCCAAAATCAAGATTATTACTTCCATATTACTCATATTGCTAATGGTTGGCCCATTGAGTGATATGGCTTTTGCAATGTTGGTCGCCCGCTCTCAAAGACAGAACACAAAGTTTACAGTCTTATTAGATAAAACTATGGAAATCTTTAATAATAAAGAGAAATTATATAGATTAAAGAGTCTTGCTGAAAAAAGTATCAATAAATCAGATCGTATAAAGACTGCAGATTGGGATGAATATTATGTATCAAGTATATTTCTAAATAGAGTATGTAACTATCGTGTAGTGGATGCTTCTATCTATCATGCTCAACGGGCTGGTATCCCTAATCAGTATATGATGGATGATTTTCTGACTCGCTTAATGATTATGTTTCCTCAACCTATTGTTGATCTTTTGTTTGGTCACATTGATAAGGCAAAGTATGCTTATTCGCCTCAAGATAAATTGTATGCAGTTAGTACAAATAGACCTTTGCAAGTGGGGTATAAAGTAGGAGGAGATGTAGGATTGGCTTTATCCATATTTGGCTTTATGGCTTTCCCAATTATCGTTTTAATCTATATGTTCGAATTTGTTCTGTTTGATAATCTATCATTAAAACGTCGCGGAATAGGGCTTTTCTCTTTTATTACTTTAATTAGTATTTATTCGACTTTTTTTTTGAGATATGTTGTTGGAGGAGGAATCTTTTCTCACTTCATTTCATTAATATGGGGTATTCCCTTTAATATGTTTTGTTTATTGGTTGTTTATAATATAGTAAGGATAGTGATTCCTTATGGAAAACAATAAGAATACAGAGAAACCGTTGAAAATCCTATATATATATCGTCATCCTGATATGGGCTACTCTATTGGCAAGGTTTTTAAGCCAATAGAAGAGGAAATGAGGAAATATGCTGAAGTGGATTCCGTGTATTTGCCTGTTCCTAATTATTCTTTATATGGATTATGGCGGAATATCAAGGCTGCTCGTACAGCAATAAAGAATAAAAAGTACGATTTGGTTCACATAACAGGAACAGAAAATTATCTGATTCCGTTTATTAAGAATACGAAAATTATTGTGACTGTTCATGATGTTCGTTTCTTTTCTGGTAATATGTCGTATGTACGGGTATTTTTGAAATATATTTTATTTGTTCTTACGCTTAAGTTTGCTGATATCGCGACTTTTATCTCTGATAAGAGTAAAGATGATACTTATAAAATGATTAATCTGGGCAATAAAAGTGTAGTGATAAATAATCCTGTAGGGAATGAATATAAGTATCAGAAAAAAAAATGTAAATCAAATTGTCCTTCAATCTTGCACATAGGGACCAAGCCAAATAAGAATCTTATTAGAACCATTGATGCATTGAAAGGTTTTAATTGTAAATTACGAATTGTTGGATATGTTGACAATGAATTGATTCAACGACTGAATGATAATCATATTGATTACACTATTGTAATGAATCTTACTGATGAACAGATAGTAAAAGAGTATGAAAAATGCGATATAGTTAATTTTCCTTCGTTAGAAGAAGGCTTTGGAATGCCAATTATTGAAGGACAGGCAATCGGACGATTAGTTGTTACAAGTAATCGATTACCTATGAGTGATATTGCAGGTAAAGGAGCGATTATTGTTGATCCCGAGAATGTTGAATCTATTAGAATTGGTTATGAAAAGGCTTTAAAAGTGTATGATGATATAGTGCGTCTTGGTTTAGAAAACGTAAATCGATTCAATCTGAAGAAGATTACAGAAAACTATTACGCAATTTATAGAAGAATCATTAATTGATATTTAATGAAAGTTTTATATTCTGGAATATTAGCAACTTCTTCAGGAGGCCCCGCAATGAGTACCTATCTGACTTTGAAGGGATTAAGATATCTTGGAGTGGATGCCCAAATACTTATGGGGGCACTTAAGTATGGTGATAAACTTAGAGGGGATGATGTGCCAACCTATTACGTGAAATCAACTCCTAAGACACCATTGGGTATTGCATTATCTTTTAAACGAGATGTGCTGAAATTGGGACGTTATGACATCTATCATGCTCAAGGTGTGTGGCAGTGGAATACCTATGTCCTTGCTAGTGTTGCAAGGCAATGCGGAAAACCATATCTGATAACTCCTCGTGGGATGCTCTATCCTCAGGATATTAGAAAATCGAATGCTTTTCTAAAGAAGTTGTCGCTGAAGTTACGTTTACTTAGTGATTTGAATAAGGCAGCATGTGTTCATGTAACTTGTGAGGAGGAAATGGTACATTGTAGGCACTTGGGAGTAACTTCACCAATAGCTGTAATCCCAAATCCTGTGGAAATAAAAGACTATCCATTTAAAAAGGAGGATGATGTTAGGCGTATCGGCTATCTGGGACGTTTGTCACGCAGAAAAAATGTTGAAGGACTAATAACGGCATTTAAAGAATTAGGTGATGAGGCTAAAGGTGCCGAACTATTGATTATAGGGGGAGGAGATGAGCATTATGAGTATGAATTGCGTCATTTGGTTGAACAATACCAAATGAGAAATGTACGGTTTACAGGGTTTTTAAATGGAGATGAGAAAGATAGGGCTTTGGCTTCGTGCTCTGTATTGGCAATGCCCAGTGAATTCGAAAATCTTGGTAATGTGGTTCTTGAAGGGCTTGTCAGAGGTATTCCTTGTATTGCTACTACTGGTAGTCCATGGGAAGAACTGCAGACGCATCATTGTGGCTGGTGGGTACCATATACACAAGAAGACATTACCAATGCTGTTAGGGATGCTTTGAATGCAACAGACGAAGAACTCCAAACGACGGGACAGAATGGCCGCAGACTGATGGAAGAGAGCTATAGTGTTGAGGCGATTGCTGAGAAGATGAAGTCACTATACGAATGGATACTGGGATACGGAGATAAACCTGCATATGTTTATGATATTCAAAGATAAAATACTTTGTTAAAGATGAATGATTTAATTTCAATAGTTGTTCCCGTTTATAAAGCTGAGACTTTTATTGCAAATCTGATAGATGATGTTCTAGCTCAAACATATAAAAATTGGGAGTTGATCCTGGTAAGTAATGGTCCTAATAGGGAAAAACAAGAAGATATCTGTCGCCAGTATGCATTCACGGATAAACGAATTAAACTGTATGTAAATGATAGAGCAGGAACAAGTATTGCAAGAAATAGAGGTATTGAGAATGCGATTGGTAAATGGTTGACTTTCTTGGATGTTGATGATCGTATAGCGCCAACCCATCTAATAAAATATTTAGACGCAGTTGAAGATGATGTGGATATTGTTATAGGAGGCTTTACTGAATACTCGATATCTGGAAAAAAAACGGTATATAAAATGGAAAGACATGATACTGCCACAGATGAATATGTTTTTTATGACTACCTTTTAAGTTGCCATGTGTCTTTGCAAGGAGTGGCTTGGAATAAGTTCTATAGAGCGGATGTTTTTAGTAATTCTGGTATCCGTTTCCATGAGGATGTTGTACATATTGAGGACGTTGTGCTAAATTACGAAATGTATTTGTATTGTCGACGAATTAAGACGATTCCTATGACAGGGTACAAATATATACGTTATTCGGATTCTACAACAGGGAGGTATACTCCTTCATTCGAAAAGAGTTTTGGCGTGCTCGGAACACTTTATATAGAAATTTGCAAATTAGCAGGGTACTCTGAAAACAAAATTAAACAGATTCTGCTGAGAAGAAAGTATATAGAAACTTATATTTGTGTAATTAATCTATTTAGGTTAGATTGCCCTTTGCCTTTTGGCAGAAAAGTAAAGGAAGTAGAATCGCTACTGAATAACAATGAGTTTAATAGTTCAAAAAGTATTGTAGATACTCAAGAAAATAAGTTAAATCTGAAAATCTTCAATTTCTTTGTTAAGATGCAATCGCCGTTGTTAATGTCGGTTGGTTATACAATCCTTTTTAGAATTAAAGCTTTTTTGGACTTGAGAAAATTCAGATTATTTACATGAAAAAACATATTATTTCTATTAGGTGCTTATCCAAGTATTTGTGGCGTAGAAAAGCGTTGTGTGAATGGGTATTGGGATGCAGAGATAAGCTTGAATTTTTATATGTGTAATTCAAGAAATATCAGAAATGACAGAACAGAATGAAATATGGAGTATCCCTCTGTTATTGACAGCAAGTGTTGATACCAGAGGAATGGAGGGCGCATTATTTACGTCTCTAGAAAGGGAAAAAATGTATGCAGAAACATTGAATTACTATATATCTCTAATATCCAAATATGGGTGTAAAGGAGGTATCGTTTTTGCTGAGAATTCTGGGTGGAATTTAGATGTTTTTTCAAGGCAAAATATCCTTAAAAATGAAAATATTGAGGTCGAATATATCTCATTAGATCCTAGTCTTTTTGACCAATCAAAAGGTAAATCATACAATGAATTACTAATGATAGACTTGACTCTAAAGATATCTAAACTTATAAATAAAAGTGGCTACTTTATAAAATTAACAGGAAGGTTCCCTATATTGAACATTGATGCAATAATGATGGAATATTTTAGACGTGGTGGTAAAGAAATAGAGTTTTTCGGGGATAGCCACGATCATAAAATATACGATTGGTTAAAGATGCCAATAAATGGGCATTCTACAGAGAGCCGTATATGGCTATCATCACTTTCTTTTTATAAAGACAACATAGAAGGCCAATACAAAAATCTTAATGATTACGATGGTCGCAATGTGGAGTCTTTCTTATTGAATATAATTAGAAAGTACAAATGCAGTACTTGTCTGATTGGGAGATTTAGGATACAGCCGCATTTTACAGGCAAGGGGGGGCATAACCTAGGAAATGGACCAGCATTCTTTTATTCTACAAACAATGACTCCCTTGCGCTTACTATCAAAAGATCTATTCGCCAATTGTTAAGATGGATTACGCCTTGGTTGTGGATATAATAATATGTGAATATGAATGAAATAATAAATATAGAGAAAGTTAAGATATCGGTGAAGATACTGCGGGCTATATGGAATGTGACATGTTTCTTATTGTTCCGTCCATTTCCAACAAAACTATTTTGGTGGTGGCGATGGTTATTGCTAAGAGCTTTTGGCGCCAAGATTCATTTTGGAGCTCATGTTTATTCATCAGTTAAGATTTGGGCTCCTTGGAACCTGAAGATGGAAAAAGGAAGTTGTCTTGGTCCACATGTTATTTGCTATAACCAAGCTTTAGTAACACTAAATGAAAATGCTATTGTATCGCAATATGCCTATCTGTGTTCAGCAGGTCATAGTGCAAACAGGTTAATTAGTGCTAGTTTTGGATTGATAGTTTCTACTATTACTATTGATAAGAATGCATGGGTTGGAACTCGTGCATATATTAATATGGGGGTTGAGATAGGAGAAGGGGCTGTCGTTGGTGCAACGGCCTCTGTATTTAAGGATGTTGAACCTTGGACTGTGGTAGGTGGGAATCCTGCGAAGTTTATTAAGAGAAGGAAGCTTAAAGACGATTAATAATGAATAATGCCATTACATTAGCTGCGGTTGTTCTGACAAAGGATGAATCGAAACATATAGAAAGGTGTTTGAAATCCTTAGTTGGTATCATTGATGAAATTATTGTGGTTGACAGCTATAGTAAAGATGACACTGTTAAGAAGGCTGAAACATTAGGTGCAAGGGTAATCCAACATCCATGGAAAAACTATGCGACGCAATTTAACTATGGTGTCTATGAATGTGGTATTTCGGCTGATTGGATTTGGAGAATTGATGCAGATGAGTATCTTGAAGGAAATCTTGGAATGGCTGTAAAAGAGTATATTCAATCTGCTCCTGATGATATAAATGGTATTTACGTTAGAAAACGTATAGACTTTATGGGTAAACCATTGCTTCATGGCGGATGGTATCCATCTTATCATTTGAAGGTGTTTCGTCGTGGACATGGGGACTGTGAAAACAGGTGGATGGATGAACATATAAGATTGATAGATGGAAAGTCAATAACCATCAAAGAGGGGAATCAAGTGGATGCCAATTTTAATAATTTGACATGGTGGACAGAAAAGCATAATGGTTATGCTACCAGAGAGATGGTGGATATGCTCATGACAGAATATGGGCTTGATGAAAGAGCAAAAGAGATTATTCCCAAATTCTTTGGAACAGAAGAACAGAGAAAAAGGTGGCTAAAAATAAAATACATCAAATCACCTCTATTTGTTAGGCCATTTGTTAATTTTTTTATTCGTTATATTCTAAAAGCAGGTTTCCTTGATGGAAAAGAGGGCTTTATTTGGCATATATTTCAAGGTTTTTGGTATAGGATGCTTGTGGATGCTAAGATTTTTGAACTTAAGAAGCAATTTGGTTCCAATTCAGAAATGATAAAGGATTATTTAATTAATACATATGGTAATAAGTAATAGTTTGGTTTCAATTATCATACCGGTATATAATGTTTCTGCATATATAGAACGATGCATTGAGTCTGTGATGAATCAGACTTACAAGGACATCGAGTGTATCATTGTAGATGATGCCAGCCCAGATGACAGTATAGTCAAATGCGAGAAGATGATAGCCGAATATGATGGACCGATCCAATTCACCATCCTTCATCATCAGCAGAACCGTGGTCTGTCTGCTGCCAGAAATACGGGAACAAATGTTGCAATAGGGGAGTTTCTCTATTATTTGGATAGTGACGACGAAATAACTCCTGATTGTATTGAGAATCTTTTGAAGCCGATGATGGAGGATAATTCTATTGATTTTGTACAAGGAAATCATATGGATGAGATGGATGGAAAGGAATTTGTTTTTCATAAACAATCCTTTTCATTTTATGTTACTGGTGATGATGCCCGTCATGAATATTACAAGTCTCAAAATTTATACTGCTTAGCTTGGAACAAATTAATTAAGCGGTCTTTTATAATCAATAACAAATTGTTCTTTAAAGAGGGAATAGTACATGAAGATGTCTTATGGTTCTTTTATGTAATGAAACATCTGAAAAAAGTTTTTATTAGTAATGATGTTACCTATATTTATCATAGAAGATCTAACTCTATAACTATCGCTCCAAATAAGAATTTTAATGGGACTAATTCTCAGATAATCACTCAAGATATCCTTAATCACCTTACACCTGGATGGGAAAAGTTTGAGCTCCGTGGATGCTTTTATGGCTTTTGTGAAACATATTGTTTATATTTTAATGATGTTCCTGAATTAGTAGATACTTTTAGATTGTATAGACATCAGGCGAGACGATATGGATGTTGGTTTGTTTATTTTAAGCTAATGATTCTTGGCACTATGCGTCGATTTGGAAATCCTTTAATTATTATAAATCAGCTTCATGATTTACGTTGTGATTTTGGTAAATTGTTCAAAATGATTAGGGTATAAAGACCAGTTGTAGTAATTATTCTATGTTATGAATTGGGGGGATATAAAAGAAAAGAGATGGTTCTGGATTGTTGTAATTCTGATATTACTTGCTGCATCAGAAATCATACTCCGACAAGTTTGGGGATTTGCAAATGCACCTCTCTACTTTGAAAGTGATTGCTATGAATATATGGCACAACCCAATCAAGATGGCTATAGATATGGTAACCACTATCACTATAATTCATATTCACAGCGGAGTGAGGAACCTGATAGCACAAAGATCATCGTTCTGGGATTGGGCGATAGCGTGTTATTTGGAGGAGTCTTGACTGATCAGGATAGTTTGGCAACATCTCTGTTTTCGAAAGAGACAGAGATGCAGATGCTGAATATCTCTGCAGGAAGTTGGGGGCCAGACAACTGTGCTGCATATCTGAAAGAGAAGGGATTATTTGGTGCCAAGGCAATGTTCCTGCTTGTGAGTAGCCATGATGCGCATGACAATATGGATTTTCAGGAAGTGGTAGGCGTTCATGAATCTTATCCAGATAAACAATACATTTCAGCATGGGGCGAACTAATTTGCAGGTATCTATATCCACAAACCATAGGAAAGATTGTCGGGGTACGCAATTTGTTGGATCCTGACCAAAAGGTGCTGGTTGGTATTGATAAAAAAGGAATAGGTTTCAATTCTGGTTTCAGTCAACTGAAAACGATGGCAGATTGTGCTGGCATACCACTGATAGTCTGTCTGCATCCAGAACAACAGGAACTTCAAAATGGAAAATATAACAATCAAGGACAGGAAATCATCGGTTGGTGTGTGAAAGAACACGTAAAGCTAATATTGGAACTTGAAGAGGGCATCACAGAGGATATGTATCGTGATGGTATTCATACCAATCCAAAAGGTCAGCGATTTGAGGCTGATCTGATGAAGAAATATATTGTATTAGATTGAGCGTTTTGAAAGTATCCATCATCACTACCTGTTATAACCGTTGCACTACGATACGTGGAGCGATGGAGAGCGTGTTGGGGCAAGATTATCCCGATATAGAATATATCGTGGTGGATGGGGCTAGCATTGATGGATCGTTAGACATCATCAATACATATAAAGGCAGAATATCTATGATTCTTTCAGAGCCGGATGATGGGATGTACGAGGCTATCAATAAAGGCATACGTATGGCGACGGGGGATATCATCGGACTGGTGCATTCGGATGATATGCTGTATGACAACCATGTGATCTCAGATATTGTTGGGAAGTTCAAGGAGACAAAGGCCGATTTTGTGTATGGTGATGGTATCTATGTAAAGAGCGATGATATCCATCAGCTTGTAAGGATCTGGAAGGGTGGGGCGTATCATCGTTGGAAAGTGAAGCTTGGTTGGCTACCTCTTCATCCTACATGTTATATCCGTCGTGATGTGATGATGAGAGAGGGCTTATATGATGAATCGTATAAGATTGCAGCTGATACTGACCTACTGGTAAGGTATTTGTATAAAGCCCAGCTAAAGGTGGCTTATTTGCATCGTAGGATCATCCGTATGAGGATGGGGGGATTATCCACAGATAGTGAAAAACGCAAATTGATGTGGGATGAGGATATCAGACTCTATAAGGCTCATGGATTTGCTGCCATCCCAACCAAACTCATGAAGATGATGTGGAAGATTCCTCAATTTGTCAGAGTAATCTTCTAGATTCTGAAAACCTTAGTAGGCCTTATCGTCATTCAGGAACATGTTCCTGAATGTCAGCCAAATGATACGGATGTCGAGCCAGATAGTCCAGTTCTCCATATACCAGATATCTCTTCTGACACGAACTTCCATCTGCCACAGTTCCTTGGTCTCGCCACGAAAACCAGAGACTTGTGCCCAACCAGTGATACCAGGCTTAACAAAATGACGAACCATATACTTGTCGATCAGCTTTGAATATTCTTTTGTGTGTTTCAGCATGTGGGGGCGCGGCCCCACGATAGACATGTTACCTCTTAGAACATTGAAGAACTGAGGTAGTTCATCGATGTTCATCCTTCTCATAAAACTTCCAAACGGATATTTTCTTGGATCATTTCTGGTCGCCTGCAGTTTGTCGGCGTCAACATTGACGTGCATTGAACGGAATTTGTAGCAGAAGAAGCTCTTGCCATCTAAGCCTGTTCTCAACTGCTTGAAGAAGATGGGGCCTGGGCTCTGGATCTTGATGATCAGGCAGATAATGGGGAAGATGAGAATCGTGGGTATTAGGAATAGGATGGACAGAAGGATGTCAAAGAAACGCTTGGTAATCTTATTCAAAGGATTCTGTAGGGGATTCTCATGAGTGGTAAAGACCTCGACATCATCGACATACTCTTTCTTCAGGTTGATGCTGATGGTCTCCACAGAAACGGGGACATAATAGAATCGCTTTACCTGAAGATCGCACATCTGTGAGATTTGTTGGATGGTCTCCTTGTCGCGATAGGGGAGACATACATACACCTCATCGCCTAAGGTCAGCGCTTCAGGCTGGTGGAGCTTTCCAAGAAAATCTTTCAGCGTACCTAACCAGACAAGCTGCTCTTTGTTACCAGCGATCTTCTTGTCAGCATAATAGCCCATGACCTTAAAACCTAATGTCGGATCTTCTTTCAATTTAGTATAAAGATCCATCAGGCGAGGGTCTGATCCTATGAAGGTGACGCATCTGGTGTTTCTACCCGATTGGCGATAGAACTTGATGAGATAGCGCTCAATCAACCTCGTCAAGAGCAGGATGAAAAAATAGACGACTCCTACTTTCAACAACGCTATCCCCACAGGCAGATCATGGTCGATGGTCTTTAAGATGATATAGGCAGATACTGTCTCCGTTATGATGAGAAAGACAATACGTCTCAGGATATCTGCTGAAGAAACCAGACGCAGGTGAATGACGGTGTAGAATCTGTATTCGGCAATCACCAAGGCCAGGTTACAAACCACCAGGAACACATTGCCCTTGTCGAGGCTCCAGAGATGCATCCTTGGATCGATGGCAAAGAAAGCAATTAAGAGGGCATTGAGAATCATAAAATCCCCAATGATGATCGCCCACTTGATCAGGTTGTTTGTCTGGTTATTGTTTCTCATGCCCCCAATACTCAATCGTAGAATGAAACCTGGCTGTAAAAGGCCAACCCGAAGGCTGGCCTTTAAGTGCGTTATAGCCCAGGATTAGAAGCCATTACCACCTGAGTGACCATCTACTGTAACAGTTGTATAGGCAGAAGTCCAAACACGAACCGTAAATGATGCTCCACCATAAGATAATGTAACGTCTACATAATTCTGAATAACTTTAATCGTTGCTCTACTTTGAGCATGGGCAGAATATATCGTACCCTCTGTATCAAGTGTGGTGAGTGTGTTACCAAATATGCTCTGGAAATAACTCAGCATGAAACCTTTCAGGTCTGTCTCAATACCCACCTTCTTGGTATAATTATAAGTGTTGTCGCCTGCAGCTAAGGATACGCTATTCTTTTCTAACAGTGTGACAGAACCCTTCTCGATTTTTGTGACTGTGGTTTCGAACACACCTGTCCATGTAGTGATATCGCTAACCTTGAACTCTACATAGCCGTCAGCATCAACAGTGCTCGTCTTTGAATTACCATTCCCGTCAGTGATTGTGAATGACTCACCAGCCAGTTCTTTACCAACGAAGATCTTTAAAGTAATCTCGTTGCTGAATGTGGAATTTGCAGGTGTACCGCTCATTTTGAAGGCTCCGTAGCTTCCTTCGACTTTAACTGTCTGACCAACTTTTAATGAATATACATCCAATAAGCTTGGAGTTGGTTGGTAGGTAGTAATACAGAAAGCATCTGAGCTGCCAGAAATAACAGTTGTACCACCAGGAACAATCATTTTCGTATCGATGTCTGAGAAGTTCGAAGCCAAGGTTACATCAGTGGTCGAATTCTTGACATCATCCTGAGAGGCAGTGTCTGAAGATTTCTTCGTGAAGACGAAAGAAATGTTAACACTACTGTTCTCTTTTGAGAACTTAATTGTTGCTGTCTGAGATGCTCTTGCATATCCCTCAGGATTTTTTAATGTTGCTGTGACTTTGACAATCTGGTCGTTTGTGTCAATGTTAGTGAAAGAAACCTTCTTCTCTGTAGAAACCTTTTCCGTAGCTGGTACGTCGATACTAAAAGTTACCTCAGCATTAGAAGAAGCAACGACTGCATACTTTTCTGCTTTTACAGTGACAGATGGATGGTTTATAGGGTCATCTGTCCTGAAGCAGGACGATAATGTCATTACTGCAAATAGTGCAGTAGCCAATGTTACAAATTTCAGATGTTTCATAATGCATTATTTTTAATTTGACTTTATATTATTTTATTTCTCCATTTAATATCTTCTGCGCATATTGTGCCACATGCAGGGGCTGCCAATAATGAGCAGAACGGTTCTCGTCAGGACGTGTCTCAATGTACTTACCCATTTGCTGGTCGTAATACTCATAGTAAGATACCACATTGTACTCCCAGTCAAAATAGTCAGGCAGTTTAAATCGTACAGCCCCTCTTCGCATCTGTTTCTTCGGACCAAGGGGGATGGCAAAATGGAATCCTGCATTATGTTCACCGCCTGTCAGAATACCAAAGATTCCAATGGTATAGTCGCTGAAGTGACGGGATATATCAAGGCGGGCACCATAGTCGCCAAAGACGAATCGACCACCCATTAACTGCGCTTGCAAACGGGTGCAGGGTTCATAATATTCGGCTTTACCGAAGAAACTGAACTTATCGGGTGCTTTGATGTCATAGTGGCCATCGTTCACAATCGCATCACCTGTATAACTTGCCTCTGCACCTAATGTCAGGTTAGGGGTGGCATGATAAGCCAGACGCAGATCAAAGCCAATGCGATCAAAATAGAAGAATCCGCCTGCCAGAGTGGCCTGCCAACGACCATTACGAGAGGTGAAATCCTGTGCAATGTCTGCGATACCCACACGGAAATAGGAAGCACTGTTAATGCTCTCCACCTGATAGCTGATTGGGATAATGGCCTGAAGGGTGATGCGATTGCCTTTCCAGAGGCTTGTCTCGATCGTTGGAGCTATTGACAACACATATTCGAATGGCTTATTGAGGCGGTGGTTAATCCATGTGAATAATGGATAAGCAGTAAAATCAAACTTCGCCGCAGAACTATTATTTGCCTTTGAATGGTGGGTAAATGTCTCGATGTCACTATAGTCATAGTCACCTTTCACACACCATTGACCATTAGCTCTTGTAGCGGTCAGTGCTATCTGTGGCATCTGGTTTTCCAACAGCATGACCCTAAAAGTGTTTATATCTGGATACAACTTGCCTAATTCCGCTAAGCCCACTGCAGCACCACGATAAGTGCCTCGATAACTTACGGACTCGAATGCTACATATACCACCTTGCTGTCCTGATCTGCCACACGTACGTTCTCAAAGCCGAGTTCTGCCAATCGGTCAGCAGTCTCCTTTGCATTCGCTGCCCATAGACTTACCATCGGCAGGAAGAGAAGTATCAGTGTTATGATGTATTTTCTGATCATACGCGCGTACATATTAATATTTGATGGTATATTGGTAACTGACAGTTGCATTAAAACCCTTGAACTCTCTTGTGAAACAAGTCACGTTCAAATGGCGGAATAGAAATGCACTGAGACCCACATTGAATCCGTCCGTATCATACTCGCCCATGATCCTCATATCGGGGTAGAAGTTGGGCGCAAAAGTCAGACCTCCCATCACACCGTCATAGGTTGTACCTCCCTTAATGGGATGAGTATAGCCCAAAGTCGCCTCGAAGGTTCCTACATTGTTAACAGGAAAATGCTTTGAAACAACACCATAGATACAGGCATATTTACTACCACCATGATCAGAGTAGAAATCATTGCTGCCCACCACTACAGCTGGACAGTATTTACCTTCCTTCAGCGGGCGGAGACGTAAGGTTAAAGAACGATCCTGCTCATGAAAACCCATCTTGGGGTCGGTCTCAGACTTCCTGGTTTTGATTAATGTCTCACGAAGCGTAATATCGATCCATGAAAACGGCGTGAATGAAATGTAATAGAGGAAGGTGGTATAGTCTTTTTTATAAAGAAGCTCTTTCTGAATGACACTGGCACCACCATCGAATGTTCCTGCAGGATGCATGTCCGCAGTGGGGACATTCATCATACCATTGGTTCCTATGACAGTCTGAGAGCGGCTGGGAATCATTGCTATAAGGACTAAGAGCATGGTAATGAGTAATCTCTTGCTATCCTTTACTTGGTTGAAAACACCCTTAAAAATCATTTATGGTTCAAAATTTGACTGCAAAGGTACTATTTTTTTTGTTTTTATTTATAAATAATCTTATTTTTTTTACTATTTAGCATCTTTTTTTGATATCTCCTAACAATATGCAAAAAACTGTCGTCATATTCGATTTATTTTATTAACTTTGTACCCAAATTATACTAAAATTATGACTTCATTTAAAGATTTGGCGCAGCAGCGCCGTAGCCATCGTAAGTTTACGAACGAAGAGATTGATCCTGAGGACTTGAAGTTGATTCTTCGAGCAGCCTTGATGTCACCCACCTCTAAGAGTCAGCGTGCCTGGCAGTTTGTGGTAGTGGACGATAAGCAGGATCTGGAGAAACTGGCTGATGCCAAGAACCTCGGTTCACAGTTCCTGAAAGATGCCCCTGTTGCCATCGTGGTATTAGGTGATCCCATGCAGAACGACTGTTGGGTGGAGGATGGCTCGATTGCTGCCATCTCAATGCAGTATCAGGCAGAGGAACTCGGACTTGGGTCGTGTTGGATTCAGATGCGTGGACGTGGACTTGATGATGGTACGCCAGCCGATACCGTGATCCGTGGTGTGCTGGATATCCCCGATAACCAGAATTGTCTCTGCATCATCGCCGTAGGCCATTGGACAGACGAACGAAAGCCCCAGGCAGAAGACCGTTTGAAGTGGGAGAATGTGCATCTGAATAAGTTCTGATTATGATTAATTACGATCTGACAAAGATTAAAACCATCATCTTTGATATTGATGGTGTGCTCAGTAGTGAGACGATAACTCTCAGTAGTGAGGGTGTGCCTCTTCGAACGGTGAATATCAAGGACGGCTATGCCATCCAGCTGGCGATGAAATTAGGCCTGCGTATCGTGATCCTGACGGGTGCGAATATCGCCAGTATCAGAGTACGCTATGAAGGACTGGGGGTTGAGGATATCTTTCTGGGTTGTGCAGTGAAGATTGAGACCTATAACCAGTTGTTGGAGAAGTATGGTCTGAAGGATGAGGAGGTGATATATATGGGCGACGATATCCCCGACCTGGAGATTATGCGCAGGGTAGGTTGCCCCGTCTGTCCGAAGGATGCCTGTCCGGAGATCAAGGAAGCCAGTCTATATGTGAGTGACCGTATCGGTGGTCATGGTTGTGGGCGTGATGTGATCGAACAGGTGCTTCGTGCCCAGGGGAAGTGGGTGATGAATGCCAAAGCTTTCGGATGGTAATGAAAGATTTGAAGTATAAACTGATATTAGCCAGTAACTCACCGCGACGGAAGGAACTGCTTGCGGGATTGGGGGTACCTTTCGAGGTAAGGGTGCTTCAGGATATTGATGAGCATTATCCTGAGAATCTGCCTGTGAATGAGGTGGCCCGTTATATCGCCAAGGAGAAGGCGGATGCCTATCGGCGTATTGTGGCTTCCGATGAACTGATCATTACAGCAGATACCGTGGTGATTGTAGGCGATGAGATCTTAGGCAAACCTATTGACGAGGCTGATGCTGTGAGGATGCTCAAATTGCTCAGTGGAAGAACGCATCAGGTGACGACAGGCGTCTGTCTGCTCACTGCAGAGAAGGAACGTTGCTTCGATGTGACGACAGATGTCACTTTCAAGCCGCTGACTGATGAAGAGATTCATTACTACGTGAACCGCTATCGTCCGTTTGATAAGGCTGGTGCCTATGGTATTCAGGAGTGGATCGGCTATATCGGCGTGACAGGACTAAACGGCAGTTACTATAATGTGATGGGACTCCCCGTGCAACGCATTTACCAAGAACTTACTAAACATTATTAATATGATTATGATGAGGAAAACGTTATTAACTATCATTTCAGTCTGTGCTGCAGTGACTGTTCTGGCACAGATTACGAAGCCTGCCATCCCCCGTGATGCGGCTTTGGAAGCAAAAGTAGAGAAGACACTGGCCAAGATGACACTCGATGAGAAGATCGGTCAGATGTTGGAATTGAATCTTGACGTGATGGGCAAGATGACTGTCGAGAATGCCAAGGTGGATCGCGAGAAAGTGCGTTCTGTTTTGCAGCAGTACGGCAGATCGGAGGCAGAGGTAAACGATATGCTGAGTAAGACTGATCAGCAGATCATCGACTTGTTGGGTGCCTTCCCGGTGGATATCTATCAGGGTGAGACCCGTCGTCTCTGGAAGATCAACGAGGTTATGCTCGACACACTGATCTCGAAGTGGAAGGTGGGTTCGATCCTGAATGCCCCAGGTTCCAGTGCCGCAACGATGGAGCAGTGGCAACAATGGATCCGTCAGATTCAGGAGAAGTCAATGAAGTATCTGGGCATCCCCGATATCTACGGTCTGGATCACAACCACGGTGTGACTTATACGCAGGGTGGAACCCTTTTCCCGCAGCCAATCAACCTGGGTGCTACGTTTAATCCGGAACTGGCTCGCAGAGGTGCAGAGATTACGGCTTATGAGAGTCGTGCAGCCAATTGTCCCTGGGTGTATAATCCTGTGGTGGATCTGAGTCGCGATCCCCGTTGGCCTCGTGTGTATGAGAGTTTCGGTGAGGATCCCA
>Ga0310695_10004869_pt1 | contig 24174 bp, 18 predicted proteins | sample RumenRJG_04DNA_FD_203882 | JGI IMG/M metagenome (GOLD analysis project Ga0310695, IMG submission 203882) | Bovine rumen microbial communities from Lethbridge, Alberta, Canada - RJG_04 (v2) (version 2) | ecosystem: Host-associated > Mammals > Digestive system > Stomach > Rumen | place: Canada...
TTTTCTGATAACGTTCATTTGCTGTATCATACATATCTTTCATCTTTTTAGTTCCGATGCAAAGATACGCACTTATATTTTTAGCTACAATACGCAATTGCGGAGACGCTTACAAACTTGTCGGTGACAAAGGATATATCGGCAAGGATTTGTTTCAGCGTCTCTTTGTGGACGGGATACAACTGATAACCAAACTGAAGAACAACATGAAGGGTGCCTTAATGAGCATTTCCGACAAGCTTCTGCTTAGAAAGAGGGCCATCATCGAAACCGTCAATGATGAGTTGAAGAACATTGCTCAGGTGGAGCATTCGAGGCACAGAAGCGTCGAGAATTTCGTAGTCAATACACTGGCAGCCTTGGCTGCATATTGCTTTTTCCCAAAGAAGCCCTCCATTGCTGTTGAACGTTCCATTGACCGTCAGCTTACTCTGTTCTAAATTCATCGAACTCACGTTATTTATTGGTGTTCGGCGGGTGATCGGCGGTTGGGTGAAAAACGGATGTTTGGCGGACGGATGAAAAACGGATGATAGGCGGTTGGTGGCCGGTCTTGTGCCGGCCACTACACTGGATGAAAATGTTCGACATTGAGGAAAAATCTCACTAGTGAGATTGTCGGATATGATGCCTGCACCTCTCGGAAATGTTTTCTGAATTTGACGGATACGCCATCAGCACTTCAGAACTGCGCGTGACAGCGGAGAAAGAAGGCTGCAGGGGCCGGACGTGGCGGCTGCCGATCCTTTGTAACCGTTTGAATTTCAGCGAGCTGGAAACTATGTGCGGCGGTGAGAATAAAAACGCACCATTGTCAGTGAATTTGTCGTATCTTTGCGCCGAAAACGAACCCAAATCACTGCACTATGACCGAACTCACCCATCATACGACCCACCACCGCCCGCTAAATTTCATTGGCGCTCTCTATAGCGAGCTGATTGTGCAGGTCGATTGCATCCGTGAGTTTCTCTGCGACTCGCAACCCTCAGTCCGTTGTCCGCAGCAGCAGCCGTTTGGTCAGTCCGTTGCGCTTGTCCTTGACGGTAACCTTGATGGTACCCTTGACGGTCTTGGCCTGGACAATGAACACCAGCTTACCGCTGAAGAGCTTCATCTGAGGCTGGCAGAACGACTCGAGCGACGTGGCGTCGCCATTGCAGACAGCACGGAAGGTACCAGCACCGCTCACCGTCATCTCCATCTCGTCGTCGGCCTGCGGCAGTTCGGTGCCCGCCTTATCCACCAGACTGACCGTGATGAATGCCAGGTCGTCGCCGTCGGCTTTCAGCACCGTCCGGTCAGCCTCCAGTTTGATGGCCTTCGCCTCACCGGCCGTACGCACCGAGGCCTCGCCAGCCGGCCGACCCTGCTCATCGTAGGCCACGACCTTCAGCTCGCCCGGTTCATAGCGCACCTGATCCCACATCAGACGGTAGCGGCGGGCACGGGCCTCAGCCACCTCAGGCGTACCAGGGTGCTGGTCGTCGGTGCGCAGCCCAAACTGCTTCCTCACCCTACCCTGCGACTTGCCGTTGACAAACAACTCAGCCTCGGGATAATCGGTGTAGACAAAGACGGGTGTCACCTGACCCTCACGACCGGGCCAAGTCCAATGGGGCAGGATGTGGAGCGTGTGCGACTGGCGGTTCCACACCGAACGATAGAGATAGAAGCGGTCCTTGGGCAGTCCGGCCAAGTCCATGATGCCGAAATAACTGCTGCGGCTCGGCCAGAATTTATCGTAGGGCGTCGGTTCGCCGAGGTAGTCATAACCCGTCCACACGAACTGACCGATGGTGTAGGGCTTATCATCCATAGCCATGAAGTCCTCCTCAGGCAGATTGCTCCACGAACACCAGTTGACGTCGTACCCCGTGCATTGTCCGTCGGGCGTCGGTTCCACCACACCCCACTTCACCGGGAAATGATACACTCCACGGCTGCTGATGGTCGAGGCGGTCTCTGAGCCCAACAGGAAACCACGCGTAAGTTTGCTCATACCAAGGTCGTATTTATGCACGCGGTAGTTGAAGCCCGGCACATCCATCACCTGAGCAAAGCCCGACTTCAATGCGTCGTCGACCTTGTCAATGCCCTGCGTGACCGGGCGCGAGGGGTCGAGGCGATGGCAGAGGTTCTGCAGGTGTTCAGCGATGACGCGGCCCTCATAGCTCCACTGCTCGGGTATCTCATTACCGATACTCCACATGATGACCGACGGATGGTTGCGGTTGGCTTCGACCAGATGGGTGATATCACGGTCACTCCAATCCTTGAAGAAACGGGAGTAGCCGTTCTTGCACTTCGGATAAATCCACATGTCGAAGCTCTCGGCCATGACCATCATACCCAGCGAGTCGCACAGTTCCATCTGCATCTGCGAGGGCAGGTTGTGTGAGGTGCGGATGGCGTCGGCACCCATATCTTTCAGTTGTTTGATCTGACGGATGAGCGCAGCCTTATTGACCGCAGCGCCGAGGGGACCAAGATCGTGATGCAGGCAGACGCCTTGGATTTTCCGACTGACGCCGTTGAGCTGGAAGCCGTGGATGGAGTCAATCTTAATGGTGCGGATGCCGAACCTCGTCGTCAGCTGGTCAACGGCATTATTCTTATCGTCAAGCAGCGTGGCAACGCATTTATATAAATAAGGTGTTTCAGGTGACCACAGGTGAGCGCTGTCTTTCGAAAAGGCAAAAAAATGCCTTATGGTTCCCCGAGTAAGCTCATATTGTTTGTCAGATTTCACGGCTTTACCCTCCCCATCAAGAATATCAATTTTCATCCGATAGCCCTGGGGCACATCAGGCAAAACTGTTTCATAGGCTACAAGGTATTTACCACCTCTTTTTTTGGTCGAGATGAAGGTCTTCCATTGGTCGAGATGCACCTTGGGCATCACCTCCAGCGTCACCGGCCGATAGAGTCCGGCGCCCGGATACCAGCGACTGCTCTCCTCGACATTGTGCAGCGACACGGCAATGGTGTTGTCGCCCTCGACGATATACGGCGTGATGTCGACGCGGAAAGGCGTGTAGCCGTAAGCCCAGTAGCCGGCGCGGTGGCCGTTGACATAGACCACAGGCTCAGCCATGGCACCGTCGAAGTTGAGCACCACCCGCTTGTCGGCCGACGGCGAAAGACTCACGTGAGTGTAGTAATAGCCCTTTCCAAGCCAAGGCAGCGCACCTGAACGGCCGCTTTTCTCCGTCTTCTGCGTCTCGCCATTCTGCTCAATAGCAACATATTGCAAGTCCCACTTCTTATCAAAGGGTCCGGCAATAGCCCAGTCGTGAGGCACGCTCACCGTCTGCCAATGGAGGCTGTCGCGGGAGAACTGCCACGTCTTGAGATTGATGTTGCTCCTTACAGGCGTCACTTGTCCTGATGACTTGGCCGACAGCGAGGCAGCCGCGGCGAGACAGACCAGTGACCATGAAAATCTTTTAAGGTTCATCTTTGTAATAGGAATTTTGTAATATGGGTTTGACATTTAAGCCTTCTTCATTTGCAAAATTAAGGAATAATTATGGAAAATAACGTTTTTCGAAAAATAAATTGAAATAAATTTTGACGTTTCAAAATAAAGCACTATCTTTGTCATCGTTATCCTGAAAACAATCTTTTTGCCTTAGACGTAACTAATACCTATTGAAGATTTGGAGCGGTGGCCTGTGAAGGTAATCGCTTTTTTTATGTCCATACCTCATCTCATCAATCATAGGGCTCGCGATACCATAGCTATCGCGACGCGATATAATCCATCTACAATTTCAAATAGAACTCGCGGGTCAATTGCTGATACCACGGCGTCGGCTGTCCGTCGGCCGCTTGCAGGGCCACGGTATGCGTGTCGAACGTGGTGGGGCGTGTGGGCGAGAAACTGACAAGGCATCGCTTCGGCGGCTTCGTTGCCTTGGTGCGCACGTTGTAGAGCCGCGAGAGGAAGAAACCGTGCAGCGCCGCAGTCATCTCGTAGTCATCGAGGCAGTCCATAGGAATGACGGCGGAAAGTTGGCCCTCCTCCGTCAGCCACCGTGCGGCAAAGTCAAAGATGTCATTGGCCGTCAGCTCCACCGCATGGCGTGCCATATTGCGTTGGGCTTCAGGAGCTTTGAGCGCATTGACAAAAAACGGCGGATTGGTCACCATCGCATCATACGGCGCCACAGGCTCATACTCCTGCAGCCGTGCACCATGAATCACCACACGACCGGCCATCGGCGAGGCCGCCACGTTCTCGCGCGACTGCGCCACAGCCTCCTCATCCATCTCCACCCCATCGACCGTCGCCTCGGGGAAGCGCTGCGCCATCATCAGCGCAATGAGCCCCGTTCCTGAGCCTATGTCGAGGATGCGCTGACCGCCAACGGCCCACGCACCAAGCAGCACGCCGTCGGTACCCACCTTCATCGCGCAGCGATCCTGACGAAGGCTGAATTTTTTGAAGTTAAAGCAGTCTCCCATATTATTTCCAACGTAAGAATGCTTGTTTTTAGTATATTCTTTGTAACTTTGCACAAATTGTGGCCGATGGGCTGCATTGACTTTACACCTTATATATAATAGACTATCAGTAAGCAAAAGATGCCAAAAAACAATACAAAGATTCAGATGATTGCCGAATTCGATGGCGATGTCAGCCATCTCATTGAGCCCGGTGCCCCCGGAGTCTTACCGCTGCTGACCACACGCAACATGGTGCTTTTCCCTGGTGTGCTGGTTCCCATACTGCTTGGCCGCAAGTCAAGCATTGGCGTTGCACGCTATCTCTCCAAAGACAAGGATAACAGGATGTGCGCCATCGTGTGTCAGACCGATGAGGATGTTGACGAACCCGGCGAGAAAGACATCTACAAATACGGTGTCTACGCAAAGTTGATTCGTATCATCGAGATGCCGACCTCCGACAACATCACCGCCATCTTCCAGGCTTTCGGGCGCTGTAAGATTGGGCGAGTCACAGCCAAGACGCCGTGGCTGAAGGGTATCGTCACACCGCTGACCGACACCCTGCCCAAGGAGGGCGACCGCGAGTACGCCACCATCATTCAGGACGTCAAGGATACCACAGAGAACCTGATTACCATCAACGACGAGATTCCCGACGAGACCATCATGGCCATCAAGAATCTCAGCAACGACATGCTATTGGTCAACTTCGCCTGCACCAACCTGCCGCTGCCGGTGAACGACAAGATCAGGCTGCTGCAAATTGGCTCGGTCAAGAAGCGTGCCCTGGAGCTGTTGAGGGTGGAAAGCCGCGAGATGCAGTTTGAGAATATCAAGGTCGACATCCGCCGCAAGACCCATATCGACCTCGACCAACAGCAGCGCGACTACTTCCTGCAGCAGCAAATCAAGAACATCAAGGAAGAGTTGGGCGACCGCGGCGGCTCAACGGAGAAAGACGAGCTGGCTGCCAAAGCAAAGAAAATGGACTGGCCCGAGGCTATCGCCCAGACCTTCGACAAGGAGCTCAACCGCCTCGACTCGTTCAATCCACAGAGTCCGGAATACGCCGTCCAGGTGAACTACCTCGAGCAGCTGGTGTCATTGCCCTGGAACCACTGCACCAAGGACGACCTCGACCTGAAGCGCGCCCGCACCATCCTCGACCGCGACCACTACGGCATGGAGAAGGTGAAGGAGCGCATCTTGGAGTATCTGGCCGTGCTGCAGCTGCGCGGCGACCTCAAGTCGCCCATTATCTGCCTCTACGGTCCTCCGGGCGTGGGCAAGACCTCGTTGGGCAAGAGCATCGCCGCAGCCATGAAACGCAAATATGTGCGCATATCGCTCGGCGGACTCCACGATGAGAGTGAGATTCGCGGTCACCGCCGCACCTATGTCGGTGCCATGCCCGGCCGCATCATCAAGGGCTTGCAGAAAGCAGGCTCCTCCAACCCGGTCTTCGTGCTCGACGAGATTGATAAGGTGACGCAAAACACCATCAACGGCGACCCCGCTTCGGCGCTGCTCGAAGTGCTCGACCCTGAGCAGAACAACGCATTCCACGACAACTACCTCGACGTAGACTACGACCTGTCGAAGGTGCTGTTCATCGCTACCGCCAACGACCTCTCCACCATTCCTCAGCCGCTGCGCGACCGTATGGAAGTGATTGAGCTGACGGGCTACATCACCGAGGAGAAAATAGAGATTGCCAAGCGTCACCTCGTACCGAGGGAGCTGGTCAACACCGGCCTCGACAAAGAGACACCGAAGATACACTTCACCAAGGCTGCGCTGGAGAAAATCATCGAGCGCTACACCCGCGAGAGCGGCGTGCGTCAGCTGGAGAAGCAAATCGACAAGGTGCTGCGTAAGTTGGCTTACCGTAAGGCATTCAACGATGAACTGCCGCAGAAAGCCATCGGCCCCGACAATATCGAGGAGCTGTTGGGCAATCCGCCCTTCTATCGCGATATCTATCAGGGCAACGACTACGCCGGCGTGGTCACAGGATTGGCTTGGACCAGCGTCGGCGGTGAGATTCTCTTCATCGAGACCTCGCTATCGAAGGGCAAGGGCGGCAAGCTCACGCTCACCGGCAATCTTGGCGACGTGATGAAGGAGAGCGCCATCATCGCCCTGCAGTATGTCAAGGCCCACTGCGACCTACTGCATGTCGACTACCGCGTGTTCGACAACTGGAACATCCACATCCACGTGCCCGAGGGCGCTACGCCGAAAGACGGTCCGTCGGCCGGCATCACCATCGCCACGTCGATAGCCTCGGCACTCACGCAGCGTAAGGTGCGCGCCAACACCGCCATGACGGGTGAGATTACCCTGCGCGGCAAGGTGCTGCCCGTAGGTGGAATCAAGGAGAAACTGCTGGCAGCAAAGCGGGCCGGCATCACCGATATCGTTATCTGCAAGGACAATGAGAAAGATGTCAACGAAATCCCTGCCCAATACCTCAAGGGCGTGACCTTCCACTATGTTGAGAATGTGCAGCAGGTGTGGGACTTCGCACTGACCGACGAATTGGTCGCCAACCCCGTCGACCTCACCGTCAAAGAAGAGGATACGAAGGAGGATAACAAAGCGTCAAAGACTGACAACGCATGAAATTCGAAGTTCAACACATCGACCCCTACTCTGATGCGCGCTCCGGCGTCATCACCACCGACCATGGGCAGATACTCACCCCCATCTTCATGCCAGTAGGTACCTGCGGCGCGGTGAAAGGCGTGCATTTCAGCGAGTTGCGTGAGCAGGTGAAGGCGCAGATCATCCTCGGCAACACCTATCACCTCTACCTGCGGCCGGGCCTCGAGGTGCTGCGGGCAGCCGGTGGACTGCATGGCTTCAACGGTTGGGAGCGCCCCATCCTCACCGACAGCGGCGGCTTCCAGGTGTTCTCGCTCACCGGCATCCGCAAGCTTCGCGAGGAGGGTTGTGAGTTCCGGTCGCATATCGACGGCTCGAAGCATTTCTTCACGCCGGAGAATGTGATGGATACCGAGCGCATCATCGGCGCCGACATCATGATGGCCCTCGACGAGTGCCCGCCGGGTAAAAGCGACTACGCTTACGCCAAGAAGAGCCTCGGACTGACCCAGCGCTGGCTCGACCGGTGCATCAAACGTTTCAACGAGACTGAGCCGCTCTACGGCTACCATCAGAGCCTCTTCCCCATCGTTCAGGGCTGCACCTACAAGGATCTCCGGCAGGAAGCGGCGAAGTTCGTAGCCGACAAGGGTGCTGACGGCAATGCCATCGGCGGACTGGCTGTCGGCGAGCCAACCGAGACGATGTATGAGATGATTGAGGTGGTCAATGCCATCCTACCCAAAGACAAGCCGCGCTACCTCATGGGTGTCGGTACGCCGCAAAACATCCTCGAGGGCATCGAGCGAGGCGTGGATATGTTCGACTGCGTCATGCCTACACGCAACGGCCGCAACGCCATGCTCTTCACCTACGAGGGTACGATGAACATGAGAAACAAGAAATGGGAGATGGACTTCTCGCCGCTCGACCCCAACGGCTGCGAAATCGACCGCATCACGACCAAGGCCTACCTCCACCATCTCTTCAAGGCGGGTGAACTGCTCGCCATGCAGATTGCCAGCATCCACAACCTGGCCTTCTACCTGAGGCTCGTCGGCGATGCCCGCTCCCATATTGAGCAGGGCGACTTCGTGAAGTGGAAGAGCGGCATCATCGATCAATTGGGAAAGAGAAGATGAAAAGCTATAACAAGATACGCAAGCACAGACATTACTTTAAGGTCATGCGGTGGCTCTCCCGCCACCCGGCATGGCTCCACCGCTTCTTCCGCTGGATAGAGGCGCACACCCGTCTGCTGCAGCGTTGCGCCAAGTGGACGGCCAAGCGGCTGAGCTTCCTTAGATACCTCAACCCCTTCCGCTACATCAAGCGCATCGACCGCTACATCATCGGCAAGTTCATCAGCACCTATGTACTGTCTATTGCACTGATTATCAGCATCTCCATTGTATTCGACATCAATGAGAACCTGGCGAAGTTCACGCAATACCATGCACCGTTGCGCGCCATCGTCTTCGACTATTACGCCAACTTCATTCCCTACTACGCCAACCTCTTCAGTGCACTGTTCGTCTTCATCTCCGTCATCTTCTTCACCTCGAAGATGGCCGGCAACTCCGAGATTATCGCCATGATGGCCACGGGCATCTCCTTCCGCCGCTTGCTCCGGCCCTACATGTTCACCTGCGTGCTGATATCGGGTCTGTCTTATTATCTCTCTGCTTATGTCATACCTCATGGGTCGGTCATCAAGCAGAACTTCGAGACGCTCTATAAGAACAAAAAGAAGAACACGTCGGCTGAGAATGTCCAACTGCAGGTGGCACCGGGCGTCATCGCCTACATCCAGCACTACGACAACAACGCCAAACGCGGCTACGGCTTCTGCCTCGATAAGTTTGAGGATAAGAAGCTCGTGTCTCACCTCACCGCCATGGAGGCACAATACGACACCATCGCTGATGCCAAATACCACTGGAAGCTGAGCAACTGGAAGCTGAGGCAGTTGCGGGGACTGAGGGAGCAAATCACCAGTGGAACGCAGAAGGACTCGCTCATTCAGATGGAGCCCACCGACCTGGTGTATTCGAAGGGCCAGCAGGAGACCTTCACTTCGCCGGAGCTGAAGGAGTATATCTCGAAGCAAATCAACCGCGGCTCGGGCAATGTGGTGCAATATGAGGTGGAATACCACAACCGCATCGCCTCTTCATTCGCCTCTTTCATCCTTACCATCATCGGCGCCTCGCTGTCGGCCCGCAAGCGTAAGGGCGGCATGGGGCTTTACTTAGGCATCGGCCTGGCGCTGTCGGCTGCCTACATCCTGTTCCAGACGGTTTCGGCTACGCTGGCCATCAATGCCGGCTTCCCCGCCATGTTGGCCGCGTGGATGCCCAACATCGTCTTCGTCCTCGTGGCCCTCTTCTGCTATACGAAAGCGCCCAACTAATTATGTCAACGGTCGGATACGGCCCTACCGACCGGCAACCACTCAACAAAAGAAAAGATTATGAAATTTGAAGATTTAGACTTGACTGACAACATTCTCGACGCACTCTACGACATGCGCTTTGAGGAATGTACCCCTATTCAGGAAAACTGTATACCACCTATATTGGAAGGCCGCGACGTTTTAGGCGTAGCTCAGACCGGCACCGGTAAGACGGCCGCCTATCTGCTGCCTATTCTCTCTAAACTCGACAGCGGCAACTACCCCAAGGATGCTGTCAACTGCGTCGTGATGTCACCGACACGTGAACTGGCGCAGCAGATTGACCAAGCCATGCAAGGCTTCGCTTATTACCTGCCCGACGTATCGAGCGTCGCTGTGTATGGCGGCAACGACGGCAACCGCTATGATCAGGAAATGAAGAGCATGCGCCTCGGCGCCGACGTCATCATCGCCACCCCTGGCCGACTCATCTCCCACATCAGCATGGGCAACATCGACCTGTCAAAGGTGAGCTTCTTCGTACTCGACGAGGCCGACCGTATGCTCGACATGGGTTTCTCCGACGACATCATGAAGATTGCCTCCAAACTGCCGAAAGACTGTCAGACCATCATGTTCTCGGCCACCATGCCGAAAGATATCGAGAAGATGGCGCAGAACCTGCTCAAGAACCCCGTCGAGGTAAAGCTCGCCGTCAGCAAGCCCGCTGAGAAAATTCAACAGAGCGCCTACATCTGCTACGAGACGCAGAAGCTTCAGATTATCAAGGAGATTTTCAAGGCCGGTGACCTGAAGCGCGTCATCATCTTCTCGGGCAGTAAGATGAAGGTGAAGCAAATCAACCAGGCCCTGCTGCGGATGAAGATCAACAGCGGCGAGATGCACTCCGACCTCGATCAGGCGCAGCGCGATGAGATGATGTTCAAGTTCAAGAGCGGTCAGATTGATGTGTTGGTGGCCACCGACATCCTTGCCCGAGGCATCGACATCGACGACATCGCAATGGTCATCAACTACGATGTGCCCCATGATGCCGAAGACTATGTCCACCGCATCGGCCGCACAGCGCGCGCTGACCGCGACGGTGTCGCCATCACCTTCGTCAACGAGGACGACATGTTCGCTTTCCATCAGATTGAGAAGTTCCTTGACAAGGAGATTACGAAGAATCCGCTGCCCGCAGAGTGTGGCGAGGGTCCTGAATACACCACTTCGAAGCGGCCTGGTAAGACAAGCGCCAAGAGCCGCCGTCGTAAAGACCGCGACAACACCGCCCACCGCGACAGCAAGCAGCGCAACCGCAACCGTCGCTCGCCCGAGGAAGGGAAGGCGCAGGATGCGCAAGGCAATGGGCAGAAGCAGCAAGGGAATGGTCAGAAAAAGCGGAATGGTCAAGCTGCCAATGGCCAGTCGACCGACGCCAACAGCCAGTCTGCTGCAACCAATGGTCAGCAGAAGAATAACCGCCGTCATGGTCACCGCCGCAATGCCAATACAGCTGCCACGCCCAACAATCCGGCAAACGCCAACAACGCTACATCAGATACGCCTCAGGAGAAGGCACGCCGTCAGCGCAGCCGCCACAAGTTCGCCGACAAGCAGCGTGGTCAGCAGTCACATGCCGGTGCCCCGCAGGCAAAGGGCAAAGGACAGCAGAAGAGCGCCGCAGCACCCGCTGAGACAAAGAGCGGCATCTCCAACATCCTCAAGCACCCCCTGCGCTGGATTCGGTCGCTGGGAAAGAAATAGCAGGTCGCTGAAGCAGCAACAGCAACCGCTGAAATAAGTAATCAGCATACATCTCTAAATCTTAATAATTATGGTAAAGGAAAAGAATTCAAACCTCTCCGAGTGCACGACCATCGTTGTCGGAGGGGATTTGACGGGCGACGGCTCACGCATCTACGCCCGCTCTGAGGACTTCGACGCAATGCGTTGCAAGAACTGGCTCGTCTTCGAAGAGACCGAGAATGGTCCTGAGGAATTTGTCGCCGACGACAGCGCTTTCCGTTGCCCGTTGCCAAAGCACCGTCTGGGCTACACCGCCCTACCCGACTATCAGTATCACCACGAATGGGGAAGTGCAGGCTTCAACAGTGCCGGCGTGGGCGAGAGCTCTACCGAGACCATCTTCAGTTCGGAGAAAGCACTGCAGTTCGACCCCTACGTAGCCAATGGTTTGGCCGAGAATTGCACCTACAACACGGTACTGCCCTATATCCACACGGCGCGTGAGGGCGTCGAGCGTTTAGGCGCTATGATTGAGAAATATGGTTCGGCCGAGGGCTTCGGTATCGGTTTCATCGACAACAAGGAAACATGGTACCTCGAGAACGCCTGCGGTCACCATTGGCTGGCCTGCCGCATTCCCAACGACAAGTATTTCGTCACCGGCAACCAGAGCCGTTTCCGCGACTATGACCCCGACGACACGGAGAATTACCTTGCCGACAAGGACCTGCTGACGTTTGCCGAGAAGAACGGACTGTGGGATCCCAAGGCCGGTAAGTTCGACTTCCACACGGCTTACTCCAAGGACGACATCGCCGACCACACCTACAACTACACCCGCGTATGGGGCTTGCAGGGGCTGTTCACACCTTCCATGAAGCAGGATGTCAACGTCAACAATTTCCCCGTCTACGCTAAGCCTGACAGCGGTCATATCGGCATCGCCGAACTGCGTCGCGCCTTCCGTTTCCACTACGACGGCACCGACCACGACCCCTATCTCCACAACAACGGTCACGAGCCTTGGCGCCCGGTGTCTATCTTCCGCACCACGCAGACCCATCTGATGCAGGTGCGTCCTTGGCTCCCCGACGCCATCGGCCACATCACCTACGTGGCCAACGGTATGGCCGACCTCGGTGTCTTCCTGCCTATCTATCAGGGTATTCGCCATTTCCCGAAGGCTTACAGCATCGGCGACAACCACTGCTCCGACGACTCAGCATATTGGAAATTCCGTAAGGTGATGACGCTGGCCATGACCAACTACAACGCCTATGCCCCTCTGGTGAAGGAGACCTATGCTAAGCTCGAGGCAGAGAACGACCAGCGGCAGCGCGAGTTCGAGGCCAAGTACCTGAAACTGTATAAGGATAAGCCCATGGAGGCTGCCGACATGCTGCAGAACTTCAGCGACCAGTTGCTCAACCATGCCCTCGAGGTGGCCGACCAGCTGACGCTCGAACTCTTCACCCGCCTCACGCAAGACACCATGAAGAACTACATGTTCCACGGTGCATAAGCCTGAAGCAAAGGACACTACGATGTAATTCAAGCTGACGTCTGCGAGAGGATTGCAGGCTACAGCCGACAATAAGAAAACCCGCCCGATGACATCCAAGATGATGTGCGTCGGGCGGGTTATTTAATGTAATCTACTTAACTGATTACTTCACCGAGAACTTATAAGCCAAATGGCTGTAGTACTTCTCACCGGGCTTCAGATAAGGATTGGAATGCTCCCAGCCCTTTGTCTTAGCCACAATCTTCGTAGGTGAGTCAGGATACTTCTGGCTCTCGAAGCAGACGCTGACGTGCTTCGGGTACTTCACACCATGCTTGCAGGCGATGCCCGTGCCTTGGAAGTTACCCGTATAAACCTGAATACCAGGCTCATTGGTATAGACTTCCATCAAGATACCGGTCGTCGGCGAGTAAAGGCTTGCGGCAACTTCCTTGTCATTGCCCTTGCCATCCTTAAACGTGTTGAGGCACCAGTTGTGGTCGTAGCCTCCGGCATTCTTGATTTGATCAAACTTCGTGTCATTGATGTACTTACCAATGGCGTGCGCCTTGCGGAAATCCATCGGTGTACCATCCACCGGCTTGATCTCACCCGTTGGAATATACTTGGCATCCGATGGCGTGAACTTGTCGGCATTGATATACATTTCCTCGTTGTCGCATACTGTGGTGAGGTCGCCATTAAGGTTGAAGTAAGAGTGGTTGGTCATATTGACGACGGTCTCCTTGTCAGTAGTAGCGCGGAAGACGATGTCAAGCGTGTTGTCACTCTTCACCGTATAAGTTGCCGTAGCCTTCACCGTACCGGGGAAGCCATTGTCTCCGTCGGGCGACGTGAGGGCAAAGGTGACCGAAGAGTCGGTACGCTGTGTGATGTCATATACCTTATGCTGCCAACCCGTATTGGCACCGCCATGAAGACAGTTACCGTTGTCGTTAGGTGTCAGCTGATAGGTCTTACCGCCCACCACGAGCTTCGCGTCCTTGATGCGGTTGGCATAGCGACCCACCGAAGCACCATAGTCGGAAGCATATTTGACGGTATCGGCATACTGATGAATATTGTCATACGAGCAGACAACATCCGTCGGCTTACCGTTCTTGTCCTTCACCGTAATAGAAACGATGCGGCCGCCATAATTCGTCAGACAGACCTCCATTCCATTCTTGTTGGTTAAGGTGACCAACTCGGTTTTCTTGCCGTTGATGGTCGAGTCGAAGTCGGCAGGATTCAAACCTGAGAGCGTTTTAGAACCGTCAGTTTGACCACCGCCCTTGCAAGCGGCAAGCAGCAGGATGCATCCTGACAACAGTAACAATGCTTTTTTCATAGCTTTAACAGTTAACATTTATGATTGATTGGTTTCACACTGCAAAATAAACACTTTCTTTTTATAGAAACACTAAAACGGGGGAGAATATTTTGTCAACAATGAAAAAAACTGTATCTTTGCCCATGATAATAAGGTAAAAAGCATGCAAAAACGTCTGTTCCTCATTCTTATGCTGTCGGTCCTTTTCCTGTTGCCGACGCACGCCGTGTTAAAGGAGCGCAACATCGAAGGCACGCTCGCCATGCTGCGTATCGAACTCACAGAGCAGCATCATAGGCTTGAACGCCAATCGAGCCTCATGAAAAAGCAACGCATGGAGGTGATGATCGACCTCATCACAGCCATGAACCGCAGTCAGCAAAATGCCATGATGCTTTACTCCCAGAAGAACGGATATGTTTTCGACCTGACCTACGCCTGCCATGAGGCCACCGAACAATACCACAACTTCAAGACCAATGTGGCACCCTTCCGCACCTATGTGCAGAATGCCGACGGTGAGATTGCACGCTACGACAGCCTTATCAACGACCTTAGCTCGATGTACATCCAGGCACTGCCCGAGAAATCGAAGATTGACCGCAATGTCTGCCTCACGCTCGCCGTCAACATCCGCCGCACGCTCAACTACAACCGGCAACAGATGAAGCAGTACATCGATATGTACAATATGACGGAAAGCCGACTGAAAAACCTCAACGACTATGCCATCAAACGGTATGGCGACATCCAGGCTTCCATCTTCACCAACGGCAACGCCGACTATCTGAAGATACTCATGAACCTCAGCCACGAGGTGAAGGAGACCACCGAGACGGTCATCGACAAATACCGACCGCAAAAGAAATACATGTCTGACTGGGATAGCCGCGTCATCCTGGGCCTGGCTGTCGTACTGCTGATCATCGGTGTCTTGGCCGCAGCAGCCAGTTATTTCGTCATCGGCTTTATTGTCACCAAACTCCTCAAGTTAAATAAAGCCGACTTTATCCTCAAATGGCTCTTTGGCCAAGAGCGCAACAAGGAAGCTAAAGAGGATTTCAAGGCGAAGCGCTTCTGCATCATCCTCACGTTCACGGTCATCTCCTTCGCCATCATCCTCGGCATCGTACGCGTGAGCTGGAGCCAGAACTTCATCATCATGGCTTGCGGACTACTTGTGGAATACGCCTGGCTGATGGGTGTCATCTTGCTTTCATTGCTCATCCGCCTCAACGGTGATCAGATACGACACGGCTTCCGCATCTATTCGCCCATCATGGCGATGTGTTTCATCGTCATTTCCTTCCGCATCATCCTCATCCCCAATGATCTGGTTGAGCTCATCTTCCCACCCATTCTGATTGCCTGCACCATCTGGCAATGGCTGACCATCCGGCGCAACAAAGCCACGTTGCCCTCAAGCGATGTGTTCTACGCCTACGTCTCGCTCATTGCCTTCCTCGCCAGTGATGTTGCCTCATTCATTGGTTACACACTGCTTTCGGTCGAGATGCTCATCTGGTGGACCATGCAGCTCACCTGTATCCTCACCATCACCTGCGTCTCCACGATGCTTAAGAAATACGGCAACAACCCGAAGCGACAGTACCTCAGTGGCGACGCCCCCATCAGCCGTACGTGGCTCTTCCAACTCGTTTATACGGCCGTATTGCCTATACTCGGCGCCCTGTCAATTCTGATTTCCATCTATTGGGCAGCTGACGTGTTCAACCTCAGCGACACCTGTTGGATGATCTTCAACACGCCGCTCGTTAAGTCAACGAAGATTACCTTCAGCATCATCAGCGCCGTGCAGGCAGTGGTGTTGTTCTTCTTTTTCCACTATGTCAACAAGGTTTCCATACAGGCGCTGCATGCCCATCTGATGAACCGTGAACGGCGCAAGGCAGCCGAAGAGAAGCGGAAGCCAAGTCCGCAGGTCGTCACGAGCCGCATCGCCATGTGGAAGAACTTCATCCAGGTGTTCATCTGGGGCTTGTGGATTCTCATCACGCTCGCCATCTTCAACATCGACAACTCCTGGATCGTTGCCATCTCTGCAGGTCTGTCCACTGGTATCGGTTTCGCTATGAAGGATATCCTCGAGAACATCTACTACGGCATCTCACTGATGGCCGGCCGCATCAAGGTAGGCGACTACATCTCAATTGAGGGCACACGCGGCACCGTCACGAGCATTTCTTACACTTCCACGACGCTTGAGGCGCTCGACGGCTCGGTCATCGCCTTCCAAAACGCGCAGCTCTTTACGAAGAACTACAAGAACCTGACGCGCAACCACGGCAACGAGCTTGCCATCATACCCGTCGGCGTGGCCTACGGCTCCAAGGTGCCGCAGGTGAAGGAAATCATCGGCAATGCTGTCGAAAGCATCAACAAAACCAACTATATCAAGTTCATCAAAGTCATCTTCACCGGCTTCGGCGACAACTCCATCGACTTCAAGATCCTCGCATGGGTGGACTCCCGCAAGCAGGTCTATGCCGAGAGCGATATCCTTGAGGTGGTTTATAACGCGCTCAACGATGCCAACATCGAGATTCCATACCCACAGCGCGATGTACATATCGTCTCCGACACCGCCCATCAGGTGCAGCATGCCGACTCACTGGACGAGGCTGAGAAAATGATCTTTAAAGACAAGAAATCATGACAACCGCCATACAACAACCGCTCTTCATCGCCGGGCCCTGCGTCATTGAGTCACAGGAACTGCTCGACACCGTCGCCGCCGAACTGGTTGCCATCAACAAGGCTTTAGGCACCGACATCATCTTCAAGGCTTCGTTCGACAAGGCCAACCGCACATCTATCCACTCCTTCCGCGGTCCGGGCCTCGAGAAAGGACTGCAGATGCTGGCCGACATCAAGGCAAAATACCAGTTGCGCATCACCACCGACATCCATGAGTCGTGGCAGGCCCAACCTGCGGGTGAGGTATGCGATGTGTTGCAGATTCCCGCCTTCCTCTGCCGCCAGACCGATCTGCTCGTCGCCGCAGCCAAGACCGGCCGCGTGGTCAACATCAAGAAAGCGCAGTTCCTCTCCGGCCGCGACATGCGCTACCCCGTGGAGAAGGCATTGGACAGCGGCGCCAAGGAGGTATGGCTCACCGAGCGCGGCAACTGCTTCGGCTACAACAACCTCGTCGTCGACTTCCGCAACATCCCCGACATGAAGGAGATTGTGCCGACGGTCATCATGGACTGCACCCACAGCGTACAGCGCCCTTCGGCCGGCGACGGCAAGACAGTGGGCGACCGTAAGTTCGTACCCGCTATGGCCTTAGCCGCCAAGGCTTTCGGCGCCACCGGCTACTTCTTCGAGGTCCATCCCGACCCCGACAAAGGCTTGTCGGATGCCGCCAACATGCTGGAGTTGAACAAGTTCCGCCCTCTCATCGAACAACTCATCAAATAATCGATATTCACTGTTATGGATTCCACCAACGGTCAACATAAGAAAACCGAACCGAAACTGTCAGCCGAAGAAAGGCTCCAACACTCACAGGACTATGGCAAGAAATGCATCCGTGAGGAGGCACAGGCCCTACTCGACCTCATTCCTCAGATAGACGACAACTTCGAGCGCGCCGTCTCGTTGATGTTCCACTGCCACGGTAAGATTATCGTCACGGGTGTGGGCAAGAGCGGCAACATCGGTGCGAAGATTGCGGCAACACTGGCCTCAACGGGTACGCCGGCCTTTTTCATCAGTCCGCTCGACGCCTATCACGGCGACCTCGGCGCAATGACGTCTGACGATGTCGTGCTCGCCATCAGCAACTCGGGGCAGACCGACGAACTGCTGCGCTTCATCCCCATCCTGCTCCACATGCAGGTGCCCATCATCGGCATGAGCCGCAACCCTCAGTCATTATTGGCCAAATACTCCACAGTACACCTGAAAGTATTCGTCGACCACGAGGCTTGTCCGCTCAATCTTGCCCCGACATCGTCTACCACAGCCGCATTGGCTATGGGCGACGCCTTGGCGGTGGCGCTCATGCAGGTGCGCGACTTCCGGCCACGCGACTTCGCCCAGTTCCATCCGGGTGGTGAGCTCGGTAAGCGGTTGCTGACGCAGGCCAGCGACGTCATGCGCACCGACGACCTGCCCATCGTTCCGAGCGACATGCACTTAGGGCAGGCCATCATCGAGGTGTCGAAAGGCAAGCTCGGTCTCGGCGTATCGCTCGACGACGACCATCGCGTCATCGGCATCATCACCGACGGCGATATCCGCAGGGCCATGGAGCGTTGGCAGGCACAGTTCTTCGACCACACCGTCTCCGACATCATGACGCGCGAACCCAAACGCGTCACACCGACGACCAAGGTGATGGAGATACAGCGCCTCATGCACCGCTATAAGATTCACTCCGTCCTCGTCTGCGACAACGAGCGCCATCTCTTGGGCATCGTCGACAGCTACGCCTCGTCAATGCTGAACCAGTAAGGCCAGCGCTGAACTCGTGAGGCTGATGCCGACCCATTAATATAAAGGATTGATTTTCAGGAATGCACAAAAGGATTATCCGACTGTTTGGTCTGTGGCTGCTGATGGCCGTCATGGCGATGCCGACCCTGCTGCGGGCGCAGACCAGCGACTCGCTCATCGTAAACCATCTCAGGGAATGCGGCATATCGTTTTCCCACGACAACTCCGTGACGCTGCTGATGAACGGACAGGAGAAGTTCGACGATCTCTTCAAGGCCATCGACCAGGCCCGCAGCAGCATCCACATGGAATATTTCAATTTCCGCAACGATTCCATCAACCGCGTGCTCATGTCACACCTCGCGCCGAAAGTGAAGCAAGGGGTGGAGGTGCGTCTGCTGTTCGACGCCTTCGGCAACTCGTCCAACAACAGTCCGATGCGTAAGGCCGATATCAAGCGCATCCGCGACCTCGGCATCGAGATCTATGAGTTCGACCCCATCCGCTTTCCCTGGGTCAACCACGTCTTCAGCCGCGACCACCGCAAGATAGTGGTCATCGACGGCCAGATTGCCTACACCGGTGGCATGAACGTGGCCGACTACTACATCAACGGCACTAAGCAGGTGGGGTCGTGGCATGACATGCACTGCCGCATTCAAGGCACTGAGGTCAACACGCTGCAAAGTATTTTCCTGAAGATATGGAATAAGGTGTCGAAGCAGAATGTTCATGGTGCAAAGTATTTCCGCGGCCTCGGCCACGACGACTATTTCCATGGACTGAAGCCGGACACCTGCTGCACGGCGGGACATAAGATGGTGGGCATCATCAACCGCGAGCCGCGCACATCCAACAAGATTATCCGCGAGTTCTATACCAATGCCATACGCTATGCAAAGGACAGCATCAAACTTATCAACCCTTACTTCACGCTCAACCATGCGCTGAAGAAAGCCTTGCGCGATGCCGCCAAACGTGGCGTGAAGGTGGAGATCATGCTTTCGGTAAAGAGCGACATTCCCTTGACGCCGGACTGCGGTTTCTACAATGCCCATAAACTCATGAAGCACGGGTGCACGGTGTGGCTGTATAAACCGGGCTTCCATCATACGAAGATCATCATGGTCGATGGCCGTTTCTGCACCGTCGGCTCGGCCAACCTCAATGCGCGCAGCCTCTCGTGGGACTATGAGGAGAATGCGGTCATCATCGACCCCTGCACCACACGTGAGCTCAACGACTTGTTTGAGCGCCAGAAGCCGGACTCCTTCATCCTCACGCCGGAGTCGTGGAACCAATGGCGCAAGCCCTCGCAGAAGTTCCGCGGCTGGTTCGCCCACCTGCTCACGCCCTTCCTTTAGGTATTAGTGTAGGGGTTCAAAGGCCACTACACTGGCTCAAAGGCTCCAATCATCTCATTTCTCCCCCTCCTTCGGAGGGGGCTGGGGGGGAGGCGACTTCTAATACCCCCTCCTCGCTCACGGTGAAATGGATGTCGTGCCCCATAAACGGCATACCGTATACGCGGGTGGCATCATGCTGGTAATGCGGGCGGGGGTCAAGGGCCAGCACCTTACACAACGCCTGCAGCTCACTTTCCGTGAAAAGGGCCTTCACCGCATCGGGCACATGCACCTTCAACAGACGTGTAGCATGCTGGTCGACGAAGCCCGACCTGGCACCGGCGTGGCAGTCGGCATAGGTCACATAAGGCTTGATGTCGTAGATAGGCGTGCCATCCATCAGGTCGGCGCCGAGAACATGAATGACCGGACCCTTCGGCGTCTCCCATTCGATATGCGACAACCGCACCGATGACAAGCCCAGCGCATTGGGGCGGTAAGGCGACCGTGTGGCGAAGACGCCCATACGCACATTACCGCCGAGAACTGGCGGACGCACCACCGGACTGACGGCCGCATGGCGGTTGGCTGAGAACGCCCAAATCAACCACAGATAATCAAACGCATCGAGGCCGCGTAGGGCATCGGCATTGCGGTAGGCCGGCTCAAAGACAATCGTTCCCTCCAACTCCTCCACGAGGCCGCTCTGCTTGGGCACGCCGAACTTCGACGTGAACGGGGAGTGGAAACGGGCAATGGGCGTAATCTCCATAAGCCGTCAGAACTTAAATATCGTAAACGTCGCGAGGATAAGGATGGTGGCCAGTTCAATACCACACACCATCGACGGCGTATAGAGCTTACAGCAGTTCGGATGGGGCTTGAAGGTCTCTGTCGTCTTACGCATCGACCAACGGAAGAAGGCGTAGATAATGGTGGCATTGATCCAACCTACGAGGCAACCCAACAGTACATCGCCGACATAATGCACGCCGAGATAGACGCGAGAGTAGCACATCAGGATAGCCCAAGCGGCGAACACCTTTGACAACACGCTCCTTCGGAAGACATAATAGACGAACACAGCCGTACCGAAGCAGTTGGCCGCGTGAGCTGAGGGAAAGCCGTAGCGACCGCCGCGGTAGCCGTCGACGACATGGATGAAAGCCGAGATGGGATTCATCGGATTGGATGGCCGCAGACGCCCGATAAACGGACGGATGAGCGAGGAGCTCACCTGGTCGTTGACCGCCACCAACAGGATGGTCACCGCGAGACAAGCCACGTTGACGCGCCAGGGGAAGTTGCGCATCATCACGATGAACAGGCTCAGGTAAAGGGGTATCCAAATGAACCTGCCGGTGTATATCATCATGAAGTTGTCCAGGTAGCTGCAATGCATGCCGTTGATAAACAGCGTCGCATTGGTGTCGAGCGTCTGGAGGAAAGTGAGGAGGGTTTGCATGTGAGTTTATGAGTTCGTGAGTTTGTGAGTTGATAAGTTTGTGAGTTTGTGAGTTGATGAGTTCATCAGCTTAGCGCCTCCTTGCAATATCGTCGAAGAGCACTTGAAGGAAGGCCTGACCGTAGGCGAGGTTGTGGCCTCTGCGGGGACCGGCGTCTACCATCACACGGCGCTGTTTGTTGTCGAAGATCAGTTGGTTGTCGTCGGTCACCATCCCGAATCCGTCGTTCATCATGAAGTAGGCGTAATGCCGCACCGTGGGATCGAAGAGGTCCTTGCTGAACAGCATGTCGCGGTGGGTCAGCCCCAACTGCCCCAGCACCGTCGCCGCGATGTCTTGCTGTGAGCCTAAGGTAGCCACCTCGCGAGGCCGCATCACCGCACCGCCAGTCCAGATCATCGGAATATGGAAGCGGGTCACCACGTAGTCGGAGATGTCGCCGGGCCAAGCTCCGAGATGGTCAGGCACGAGGATGACGAGGCTGTTGTTCCACCGCCCCGACGCCTTCAGTTGTCTGACGAAGCCGCCCACACACGAGTCGGTATAGGCGAAGGCATTGAGCGTCTTGTCGCTGAGCCGGTGGTAAGGCACATCAAACGGCTCATGCGAACTGGAGGTCTGTACGACGGTGAACGTCGGACGCCGCGTCTGCTTCGTCTTGAAGTCGGCCTCCACACGGTTGAAGAGCAGATGGTCGGGCACACCCCACTTGCTCAGCCGCGACGACAGGGGGAAGTCCTTGTCCTCGACGATGCGTTGGAAGCCCTGGTTATGGAGGAACGACCGCATATTGGTGAAGTCGGCGTCGCCACCATAATAATATTGCAAATCGTAACCCGCATGGCCGAGATGACCGGCCAACGAGGGCAGCGTCTCGGTCTTACGCGGATATTTCATCAGACTCACAGCTCCGGGAGCAGGGTAGCCGAGGAGAATGGAGACAAGGCCGCGGTCGGTGCGGAATCCGTTGGCATAGAAGCGGTTGAAATAGACGCCCTCTCGCTTGAGACGGTTCAACTCCGGCGTCACACCCTTCACTTGGGTCAGCGTATCGGAGAAACTCTCCATTATAATAAGGTATATGTCGGGCCGTGACTTGGCGTTGATGACCTGCTGATGAACGGAGTCGGTCTTCATGGGGGCATTGAGCTCAGCAAAGAGGCGGTGGGCCCGGCCGTCGTTCATGAAACGGTAGGCATGGGCGAAGTCCTCCTGATGGCTCACGCTCTCCAAGAAGGAGAACAGCGGATTGACAGCCGCATGGTTCAGTGTCTGGTCGGCGCAGAAATACGCCTGACCGGTATTCATCGTCGACACGGTGACGCCTCCGCGGATGAAGAGGAAGAGCAGTCCGTTGAGCAGCAACAGGGGCAGCCACTGCCAGCGGCCGGGGCGCCGATTGAAAGCATCCTTGCCATAGACCATCCACAACGGATGGAAGCAGAGACCGATGACGGCCGACACCACGACGATGGCAACCACACCCAACAGCGCCTGCCACCAGGTGACGCTGGCCATGGCGGCCGACGGCGACGAGGTGATGAAGAACAGCGGGGTGGCGTCGAGGGGGAAATGCCAATAGCCATAGAGGGCGATGTTGGCGACGAAGGCGACAGCCACGATCAGCGAGGCGATGGCGAACCATACGCGCACCGCCATCATCAGCCAACGGCTGGCGCGCTCACCCGACAAGCCGCGTAGTGGAATGGCGCTCAATAAAAGGATGATGGCGGGAACGGCGGTCAGATAACCGGCTACCGAACAATCGAGCTTCAGCCCATGCCACACCACGGGGACCACATGACGCAGTCCACCGTAGATCATCAAAAAGATTGGTTTCTGAATAGCGAAGAGCAGTGTCCATAGGATGAAGGTGGACACGACCAACCAGCATTTCTTCTTCATTAGCTCAGCAGCGACGCCATTTTATCAAATAAACGGGGCATCCCAGAGCGTGGTCTTATTGTCTTTTGTCAACTCAAACCAGGGAGCCTCGTCGCGCAGCGAGATATCGTCGTATTCAAACGGCAGCACCACGGTGTCCTTGCCGTCGGGCATGACGAGTCCCATCTTGCCGTTCTTCTCAGCGATGACGGGCATCGACAGAAGGTCATCAACATAGACGTAGGGCGTGCGCAGGAAGTCGTATTGCGGATGGAGCAGCACGCGCCCGTCGTATTCCACCATACCGTACTTCCCGTCTTGCTCCACAATCTTATGGAAACGGAGGTAGATGCCTTTGAAGCGGTCTACATAGAACGCCATGGTGTCCTTGTCGGCCATCATCTGCTCGAAATAGTCATACGAGTCGCAGAAGTTGGCCATCGACCGTGCGACGAGCATCCGCCAGTCCATATTCTCCACCAGTCGGCGGTTGCGGTCGATATAGCGGGTCATGATATGCTCGCGCTCGGGCACGGGCAACACGTCGAGGCGTTTCTCCACGCTCTCGAGCATCGTCATGGAACCGTGCGCCTTGATATAGCGATGAATCTGTCGACCCATCTCATTGCAGAAGAACTTCTCTATCTGCGTGATCTCTATCTCATCTCTAAATAAGCCATCCATATAGCGAGTCGGTTAAATGTTTCCTAATTGCAAATTTACTAACTCTGCTTCACATGACCAAGCATTTGGTAAGTTTTTTTAATAAGGGCCTCTCCCAGGGTAACTATTCATCCATTTACAAAAAATCAAGAATATAAGGCGCACACGATAATGTCCGTAGGGAACGATAACTTTGGCATCCTAATTTCTATCTCACGCTGATGGCGCTGATTTCACTGATGCAGCATTGTGGCGCAGCGGATAAAGTCCGTGGAGGTATGCAACTTTGGTAGCAGTGTAGTGGGCG
>Ga0310695_10004871_pt1 | contig 24172 bp, 23 predicted proteins | sample RumenRJG_04DNA_FD_203882 | JGI IMG/M metagenome (GOLD analysis project Ga0310695, IMG submission 203882) | Bovine rumen microbial communities from Lethbridge, Alberta, Canada - RJG_04 (v2) (version 2) | ecosystem: Host-associated > Mammals > Digestive system > Stomach > Rumen | place: Canada...
ACCCGTCCGCCACTAAGTCACAAAATCGTCACCCCGAAGGGATCGTAATTAAGTGCTTCGTTCGACTTGCATGTGTTAGGCACGCCGCCAGCGTTCATCCTGAGCCAGGATCGAACTCTCATAAAAAGAATTTGTGTCTTTCGACACTTGCTGGCAATAAATTTAACGAGTTATTGCTTGAACTCAATTTGAATTTCAAGGTTTTCAAGGTTTAAATTCTTTGTTCAATTATCAATGTCCTATGTGTGCTGTCTCAACGACAGCCTATATAACTTATCACAGTAATTTATGGTTGTCAACCACTTTTTTAATATTTTTTTAAAATGTGATAAGTTATAACGGAGAAGGAGGGATTTGAACCCTCGCGCCGCGTTAACGACCTATACCCTTAGCAGGGGCACCTCTTCGGCCACTTGAGTACTTCTCCAGTCCGAAATGCAAACAATATTATACTTTAATCATCCCGCTTTGTCAACGAGTTTTCTCTTGCAGGCAGCAACTATCTTACTATTTATACAGGCTTTCTCCCCACTTATCAATAACTGTTATAACAGGTAAGTCTTCCACATATAATTTGCGGACCGCTTCCGTCCCCAGATCGTCATATGCTATTACTTCTGCGCTTTTTATACATTTGGAAAGAAGTGCGCCTGCACCTCCTACTGCCGCAAAGTATACTGCACCGTTTTTCTTCATGGACTCTATAACTTCCGGGCTTCTTTTACCCTTTCCTATCATTCCTTTTAATCCAAGGTCAAGAAGGGTGGGTGTGTACTTATCCATTCTTCCGGCCGTAGTCGGTCCGGCTGAACCTATAACCTGTCCTTCTCTTGCCGGAGAAGGTCCGAGATAATATATGGTACTTCCTTCTATATTAAAAGGAAGCTCTTTTCCCGAATTAACAGCCTCATACATCCGCAGATGGGCTGCGTCTCTTGCTGTATATACGGTTCCTGTGAGGTAAACATAGTCTCCGGCTTTCAGCTCATCTATTATTTTCTTATTTAAAGGAAGGTTTACTTTAATCTCTCTCATTTTTCTCTCCTCAGGAAAGGCTATATTGTCCTTGTTACATGCCTGTTAACGTGGCAGCAAATATTTACGGCAACCGGCAATCCTGCAATATGGGTCGGATATGTTTCAATATTAACCTTTAATGCAGTAATCTTCCCGCCTAAACCTGCCGGCCCTATCCCCAGTTTATTAACCTTTTCCAGCAGTTCCTTTTCTAATGATCTGACCAGGGGATCCGGTGCCTCAGTATCAAAGCTCCGGGTAAGAGCCTTCTTTGCCAAGAAAGCACATTTCTCAAATGTTCCCCCTATTCCCACTCCTACAACAAGGGGAGGGCAGGCATTTGGTCCTGCTGCCGAAACAGCCTCCAATACGGCATTCTTCACTCCTTCTATACCGTCTGCCGGTTTCAGCATAAAAATACGGCTCATATTCTCACTTCCGAATCCTTTTGGAGCAAGGGTTATACGAACCTCTTCACCGGGAACGATGTTGTAATGGATAATGGCCGGGGTATTATCTCCGGTATTTATACGATCAATAGGATGACGAACCACTGATTTACGAAGATATCCTTCAAGGTAACCCTGTCTGACTCCCTCATTTATAGCATCCTCCAGGCAGCCTTCTATATGTACATCCTGTCCTACATCAATAAACACAACGGCCATTCCCGTATCCTGACAAATAGGAATCTTGTCTTCTTCAGCAATGCGAAGATTCTCAATTAGCTGGCCGAAAATTCTTTTCCCCTGGGGCGTGTCCTCTGATTTTGATGCAGAATCTATGGCATCACACATATCTTTTGACAGGGTCAGATTCGCTTCGATACACATTTCCTTAATATTGTCTGTAATAGTCTTTGAATTCAGTTCTCTCATCTTATCAACCCTTTATTCTTATAAGAAACAAATAATCCACAGTATATAAGTCATACTGTGGATTATATTCTAAAACTTGTGCCATTTCAAGCCGAATCTGCGTCCTGTATCTAGCCCTGTTTCTTCAGGTCTATGGACAAATAGTTAATCTGATCGTATAAATTGCTGATCTTATTTTCTACATTCTCGGCTACAACGTAGTACTTGGTCTCCAAAGGATTTCTTGAAAATGTCAATATATTATTATTGTTATTTATGGGACCGTAATCCTTAAATTCTCTCTTGTCGTTCTCCAGTGCTTCCCTTGCTTCTTTGCTTAAGATCAACTGGTCTTTCTGATCCTTTTTTTCGGATCCATCATAACTTAGATTAGAGAAATTAGGTTTTATGGTCTTTACAATCTTCCTTGATCCTTCTTTTGGCTTATCCGATCTGAATTTCAGGTCATTAATTCCTTCGAGATAGAACATAAAACTCACCTCTTTTCATCCGTGATAAAGGTTTCCTTCTATATTCTAAATCGGCATAATTTCCTAAAACTTTATATTTTCACATTATTTTTTGATTTAACTTTTATTATCTGACTCTTCTTCCTCAGCTTCTTCTTCCGGCGTCTCCCTTACTTTTGCAATGCTTGCAATGGTAATGTCATCTGCCATATTAATAAGCTTAACTCCTGAAGTAATTCTGCCGCTTACGGATACCTCCCTTACAGGCGTTCTGATAATAATGCCCTCAGTAGTGATGATCATAAGCTCATTATCATCATTAACGGACTTAACTCCCACAACCTCACCTGTCTTCTCGGTAATCTTGTAGCACTTAACACCTTTACCGCCACGGTTCTGAGTACTAAACTGGTCTATCATCGTTCTTTTGCCCAGTCCGTTTGCGGAAGCTATGAGTAATGCTTCACCCTGGATATCAAGCTGCATTCCCACTACCTCGTCACGGTCTATAAGGTTAATACCCCGGACGCCCATGGAAGTTCTTCCTGTTGGCCTTACGTCCTTTTCATTAAATCTTATACACTGACCGAATTTTGTTACCAGGAAAATATCTCTGTCACTGTCAGTAAACTTTACTTCTATCAGGTCATCGTCTTCTTTGAGATTGATCGCTGCAAGGCCGTTCTTTCTGACATTTGCATATTCAATAACCGGTGTCTTCTTAACGATTCCCTTCTTGGTAACCATAAAGAGGTATTTGTCTTCTTCGTATTCCTTAATGGGAATAACGGCTGTAACCTTCTCCCCTGCATTAAGGTTAATAAGATTAATAAGCGCCGTTCCTCTTGCAGTACGTCCTGCCTCCGGAATCTCAAATGCTTTAAGCCGGTATACCCTTCCCATATTGGTAAAGAACATAATGTAATGATGGGTGGTGGTGGCAAATAATTCTTCTATATAGTCTTCCTCTATGGTGGTTATTCCCTTGACTCCTTTGCCGCCTCGTTTCTGACTCTTGAAATTATCCATGGTCATGCGCTTAACGTAACCTAAGTTCGTCATGGTAATAATAACTTCCTCATCGGGAATAAGGTCTTCGTCTGTGAAGTCCTCCTCGTCATATCCGATGCCGGTTCTTCTGTCATCACCGTACTTATCGGCAATAACCTGAATCTCATCCCTGATTACCTTTAAGAGAAGCTTCTCGTCCACAAGAATTGCTTTAAGTTCAGTTATCTTAGCCATAAGCTCTTTGAATTCCGCTTCCAGCTTCTCACGTTCTAATCCTGTGAGGGCTTTGAGTCGCATCTCAGTGATGGCACCTGCCTGGGCATCTGTAAGTCCGAAACGCTCCATCAGTTTTTCTTTTGCTTCCTGAGTGGTTCTTGATCCCCTGATGAGAGCAATAATCTCATCTATGTTATCAAGAGCTATAAGCAGACCCTCTAATATATGAGCTCTTTCTTCTGCCTTATTAAGATCGTACTTGGTCCTTCTGGTTACTACATCTTTCTGATGCTCAAGATATAACTTAAGCATATCCAAAAGATTAAGAACCCGTGGCTCATTATTAACAAGGGCAAGCATAATCACACCGAAGGTGTCCTGAAGCTGGGTATGCTTAAACAGGTGATTTAGCATAATATTGGTATTAACATCCTTACGTAATTCAATGCAGATGCGCATACCCTGTCTGTCAGACTCATCTCTAAGATCCGTAATACCGTCGATCTTCTTATCCTTAACAAGCTCTGCTATCTTTTCTATAAGTCTTGCCTTATTAACCATATAAGGAAGTTCGGTAACGACTATCCTGTTCTTGCCATTGGCCATAGGCTCAACATCTGTAACGGCACGAACTTTTATCTTACCTCTTCCGGTACGGAATGCTTCCTTAATTCCTCTGGTGCCAAGTATGGTAGCGCCTGTTGGAAAATCAGGCCCTTTAACAATCTGAAGAATCTCCTCGATATCAGTTTCTCTGTCTTCTTCAATATGATTATCAATTATCTTGACTACAGCTGCTATAACCTCTCTTAAGTTGTGAGGGGGTATGTTTGTGGCCATACCTACTGCAATACCCGTAGTTCCGTTAACCAGCAGATTAGGAAATCTTGCAGGAAGAACTGCCGGCTCTTTCTCCGTATCGTCAAAGTTAGGAACAAAATCAACCGTATCCTTATTGATGTCATTGAGCATCTCCATGGATATCTTGCTAAGACGGGCCTCTGTATAACGCATAGCAGCAGCACCATCACCATCCACGGAACCGAAATTACCATGTCCGTCAACAAGAGGATATCTGGTAGACCACTCCTGAGCCATATTAACCAATGCACCGTATATGGAAGAATCACCGTGGGGATGATATTTACCCATGGTATCACCCACGATACGGGCACATTTTCTATGAGGCTTATCAGGACCATTATTCAGCTCGATCATGGAGTAGAGAACTCTTCTCTGAACGGGCTTCAGGCCGTCCCTTACATCAGGCAGGGCACGGCTTGCAATAACACTCATGGAGTAATCAATATAGAAATCCTTCATGGTGTTATTGAGATCCACCTCATTTATATTGTCAAATATCTTGTCATCCATTATCTATCCTCCAATATGGACTATATATCAAGGTTCTTAACAAATTTAGCGTTAGCCTCGATAAATTCTCTTCTGGGTTCTACCTTATCACCCATAAGAGTTGTAAATGTCAGGTCAAGCTCTGAAGAAGTCTCCTCATCCATGGTAACCTTACGAAGGATCCTTTTCTCGGGATCCATGGTAGTCTCCCACAGCTGCTCGGCATCCATCTCTCCAAGACCCTTATATCTCTGAATCTTATTATTACCGTCTCTTCCGATCTCGCTTAAGATGTTATTAAGTTGATCATCACTGTATGCATACCAGACCTTCTTATTCTTCTCTATCTTATACAGAGGCGGATTAGCCAGATATACATATCCCTCCTTTATAAGATCCGGCATAAATCTATAAAGGAATGTCAGTAAAAGGGTACTGATGTGGGCACCGTCAACATCGGCATCCGTCATAAGGATTATCTTATGATATCTCAGCTTAGTGATGTCAAAATCATCATGAATGCCTGTACCAAAGGCTGTTATCATGGCCTTAATCTCAGCATTTGCATATATCTTATCCAGTCTTGCTTTTTCAACATTTAGAATCTTTCCACGAAGGGGAAGTATAGCCTGAGTCGCACGAGATCTGGCGGTTTTAGCGGAACCGCCGGCTGAATCTCCCTCAACTATAAATATCTCGCAGTTTTCCGGATTCTTATCAGAACAATCAGCAAGTTTACCGGGAAGTGCCGTCCCGTCAAGAGCCGTTTTTCTTCTTGTTAAGTCCCTTGCCTTCCTTGCAGCCTCTCTTGCTCTCTGAGCAAGAACGCTTTTTTCAATAATAATCTTTGCTACAGCAGGGTTTTGTTCCAGGAAATACGTAAGATTCTCACTTACTATGGAATCAACTGCTCCTCTGGCCTCACTGTTACCCAGTTTCTGCTTTGTCTGACCTTCAAACTGAGGCTCACCGATCTTAATACTTATAATAGCTGTGAGTCCTTCTCTTATATCCTCACCGGAAAGGTTTGGTTCAGAGTCCTTTAAAAGCTTGTTTGTTCTTGCATAATCATTAAATGTCTTTGTTATGGCATTTCTGAATCCGGCAAGATGTGTACCGCCTTCCGGAGTGGTAATATTATTAACAAAACTGTAGACACTCTCGTTATAGGAATCATTATGCTGAATGGCTACTTCAACATAAATATCATCTTTTATTCCTTCACAATAAATGACTTCCTCATAAAGAGCAGTATTACTTCTGTTAAGGTATGTAACGTACTCTTTAATACCGCCTTCATAGTGGAAGGTATCGCTGACAGGTTCTTCTCCCCTGTTGTCCGTGATGGAAATCTTCAGGTTCTTAGTAAGAAAAGCCATCTCACGAAGTCTTTGTTTTAATACCTTGTAATCAAATACCGTCTCCTCAAATATAGTATCATCAGGCATAAATGTAACTGTCGTTCCTGTATAGCTTTCTTCACAGGTTCCCACCTGGGTAAGCTTGGTTATTACTTTTCCTCTTTCATAGCGCTGTTCGTGAACTTTACCATCTCTGTATACATTAACAACAAGCCAGTTTGAAAGAGCATTAACAACAGATGCTCCAACTCCGTGAAGTCCTCCTGATACCTTATATCCTCCACCGCCGAACTTGCCGCCTGCATGGAGAACCGTAAATACAACTTCTACTGCAGGAAGACCGGTTTTCTTATTGATACCAGTAGGAATACCTCTTCCGTTATCTACAATAGTCACTGATCCGTCAGGATTAAGAATAACCTGAATCTCACTGCAAAAACCTGCCAATGCTTCATCAACTGCATTATCCACTATTTCATAAACAAGATGATGCAACCCTCTGACAGATGTGCTTCCTATATACATTCCGGGTCTTTTTCTTACCGCTTCTAATCCCTCAAGTATTTGGATATTATCTGCTTCATATCCGTTAGTCATCTAAATCCTCCCTGTATCCGGTTTTATTTCTTCGGAAACTCTTCCGGACTCTACTCTGAAAATCTTATCTAAATTAAATCTATTTTTAATAAATTCATCTAATCCGGTACATGTTATTATTGTCTGTATCTCGCTTATACTCTCTAATAGAAGGGTCTGCCTCTTACTATCGAGTTCTGATAATACATCATCCAATAATAGAACAGGCATAGTATTGATCTTGTTTTTTACAAGCTCTATCTCAGATAATTTCAACGATAAAGCTGCTGTTCTTTGTTGACCCTGAGATCCGTATTTTCTGATATCCACATCATTTATCATAATGATCATATCGTCTCTGTGGGGACCCACTGATGTACTCCTGTTTATCAGATCCCTATCTCTGCTTAAAAACAAGTCTTTTTCTATATTATCAACATCCACATTTGGCTCATATTCAATATCGAGTATCTCTTCTCCTCCAGTAATTCTGTGGTGTATTTCTTTTGATATTGATTTGAGATCCTTTATAAACTCTTTTCTTTTATTAATTATTCTTTTTCCGTAATCACAAAGCTGCATATCCCAGACATCCAATGTCTCTCTTAAACTGTTATTGGTTTGAATGTCTTTAAGAAGCTTGTTTCTGTTATCGATTATCTTATTGTAGCTTATTAAATCTTCAAGATATACTTTATCAAGCTGGCTTATTATTACATCTGTAAATCTTCTTCTTTCTGAAGGACCGCTTTTTATAATATACAAATCCTCCGGAGAAAAGAATATGCAATTAACTATTCCATATAAGTCACTTGCTTTTTTTACGGGAACCCCGTTTAATGCAATTCCTTTTGGCTTATTCTTTTTTATATGCATATCAATTCTATATGATATGTCATTTTTTTCTACTGACAGACGAATATGTGATTCGTCTTTTTCAAAATTAATTAATTCCTTATCCTTATTCGTTCTGTGAGATTTAGTTGTTCCGCAAACATATATGGATTCAAGGATATTTGTTTTTCCCTGGGCATTGTCTCCATAAAGAATATTGGTATTTTTATCAAATTCCATATTTAATTCTTTATAATTTCTGTAATTCTCAAGCTCCAGAGATTTAATAAACATGATGCTCCTATTTTTTTATATATATCTTCTCACCGTTGTATTCTACAACATCCCCGTCGTATAGTTTTTTTCCCCTCTGTTTTTCAATATTTCCATTCACAAAAGTAAGGCCTTCGTTTATAACAAATTTGGCTTCTACTCCTGATCCAACCAAACCTGCTGCCTTTAACGCCTGGCCTAATTTTATGTATTCATCTCTCAATTTTATTTCCATAAAAACTAACCCTAGTCAACAACGTTAAAATTAACGGGAAGAACAAGATATGTATAACTATCCTTATCATCCTTAATAAAGCAGGGAGCCTTTGGATTAACATAATAAATACATACATCCTCATCATCTATTGCCCTGAGTGCATCCATTAAGAATTTGGGATTAAATCCAATAACTATATCTTTACCTTCTTTGGTTATATCTATATCTTCATTCATGGATCCTATAACCGAATTAATCTTAAGGTTTAATATACCGTCTGAAATGCTTATAATAATAGGCTTCTTATCTCCTTCTTTAACAAGAAGAGTAGATCTGTCTATACAGTTAATGAATTCTCTTTTATTGATAACAATTTTTGTATCATAAGAAGGAGAAATCATCTGATCTATATTGAAATACTCTCCTTCAATAAGTCTGGATACTACAACTGTATCATCAAATTCAAATACTACATGATTATCCGTAATAAACATCTTAACAAGTTTATCTGCTTCACCGGATAGTATCTTGCTTATCTCATTAAGTGTTTTACCGGGAATAATAATCTTTTTATTATCATAAACCTTATCAAGTTCTACTTTACGAAGAGAAATTCTGTGTCCGTCCAATGATGCTACTCGCAGCAGGTTTTCTTTAATTTCAAATAATTCACCTGTCATTATCTTATTGCTGTCATTATCGGAAATTGAAAAAATAGTTTTCCTGATGATCTCTTTAAGAATAAACTGTGATAATGAGACATATTCATTCTTTTCAATATTTGGAAGATATGAAAAATCATCTCCTGATTTTCCTATGATATTGAATTTTAATTTTTCACAGGTAATGGTAGTTATATATTTATCATCAGTTTCAATAGTTACTTCATTATCAGGAAGCTTCCTTACAACATCTGAAAAAAGCTTTGCATCAATTGCAACAATTCCTTTTTCAATAATGTTGCCCTTTACTTTTGTTTCGATTCCCAGCTCCATATCATTTGCTGTGAATTTAATAATATCAGATGATGCATCTATTAAAATACATTCCAATATAGTCATTGTAGTTTTGGAAGGTACAGCTTTAGATACAATATTAACTCCGTTTAATAAGTCACTTTTTGAGAATACGATTTTCACTTTGAAAACTCCCTCCGTTATAGATATATATATTATTTATATTAATATTTATTAGAAGTCTTATTAGGGGGTGTTGATTTGTTAAAAACCAGCCCTCTTCCTTGATATTACTGATAAAAATATTTCTTATAAATGTGTTGATAAAAATATTTTTATTAACATTAATCAGGTATTATCTTCTTTTTTATAATATTGATCAACTCTTCGGTTTCCCTGTTTGTGGATATCTCTTTATTAATCTTTTCAACACCGTGCATAACTGTCGTATGATCTCTGTTACCAAGGTATTTACCTATATCCTGCAAAGGAGTGTTAGTCATACTTCTGCACAGATACATAATAATCTGTCTTGGAAATGCAATATCATTTTGTCTCTTTGATGAGAATATATCTTCTAATTTAATGTGAAAATGATTTGCTACCGTATTGGTTATAACTTCAACAGTAATCTCCTTTGGTTTCTCGGGGAATATAATATTCTGTAATTCTTTTTCTGCTACTTCCAAAGTGATCTCTTTTTTTACAAGTGTTGAATAAGCATTAAGCTTGTTCAATGCTCCTTCCAGTTCTCGTATACTGGATTTAATGTTAGTGGCAATATATTCTATTACTTCATCCGGATAGAATTTACCATCCATCTCTTCTTTATTACGAAGAATTGCCATCCTTGTTTCATAGTCAGGAGCCTGGATATCAGCTATAAGACCCTGCTCGAATCTTGTTTTTAATCTTTCTTCAAGATTTTCAAAATCCTTAGGAGGTTTATCACTGGAGATAATAATCTGACTGTTATTCTCCATCAGATAATTAAATGTATGGAAAAATTCTTCCTGTGTTGCTTCTTTACCTATTATAAACTGGATGTCATCAATAAGAAGAACATCTATATTACGATACTTATCCCTGAATTTAATGGTCTTATTTGTATCTTTATTACGAATTGCATCTATAAGTTCATTTGTAAATAATTCTGATGTTGTGTATAAAACTCTTTTATCAGGATGATGTTCTAAAATAAAACATTCCACGGATTTCATAAGGTGAGTTTTACCAAGCCCCACTCCTCCGTATAAGAATAAAGGATTATATAATTCTCCCGGAGATTCTGCCACTGCAAGACATGCAGAATGTGCAAATTTGTTATTATTACCTACTACAAAGGTATCAAAGGTGTATTTTGTCTTTCGAAAATTTGTATTTTCATTATTATAAGAAGAAGCTTCATTTATATCTTCCGGCTTCTCCTGATCTTTAAGAACAAAACTTATCTCACATGTTATACCTGTAACACTGTATACGGCATCAACTAAAAAAGGTGAAAATTTTCTTCTGACGTAATTTAGAAAATCAGCAGCGTGATCATCTGAATTAGATATAAGAATTGTATTACCGTTAAATCCGACTACTTCCAAAGGAAGAAGCCAGGTTTTATACTGAATATCGCTGATCTGAGCTTCTTTTTGAACAAGTTTAATTATCTCTTCCCATTTTTCTTCTACAATACTCATTTTTTACCTCATAATTATCCACTATCACTTCTATATATTAAACTAATTAAGTTAATTTATCAATGAAAAATCTCCTTAAATGTGAGTAATTATAACTGCTTCCCATTGTGCATTATTTGTTGATAACTCTTAGTTTTTTCAGTTGTTGATATTAGTGAAAACGAATATTGGTTATGAATTATTATCCACATCTTATTAACAAATTGTGGATAACTTTTTGTTATTTAAATTATTTATAAAAGGCTGATTATCCTTGACTTAACAAATTTTTCTGATATAATTGGTGTGATGTTTTTTAACAATGAATCAGGAATATACACTACCGGTATTGTTTTTATTTTGAAAAAGGAGGTGTTTTACCATGAAGATGACTTTTCAGCCGAAGAAGAGACAGAGAGCTAAAGAGCATGGTTTTAGAAAAAGAATGAGTACTGCAGGCGGACGTAAAGTTCTGGCAGCAAGAAGATTAAAAGGAAGAAAAAGATTATCAGCGTAGGCCGCATTTATGTGGTCTTTTTCTTCCTTTAAGTATATTTATTTAATATGAAGAAAACCGTTTCATTAAAAAAGAATCTTGAATTTAAAAGAGTTTATGACAAAGGAAAATCCCGTGCCGACAAATATTTGGTAATGTATATATTAGAGAACGGAACTTGTAGTAACAGGCTTGGGATATCAGTTAGTAAAAAAGTTGGTAACAGTGTTATAAGACATCACATCACCAGACTCGTGAGAGAAGGCTACAGAGTAAACGAAGATCTGTTTAAGACCGGATATGACATTGTAGTTATTGCAAGAGTTGGGGCTAACAGTGCCCACTATCATTTAATAGAGAAATCACTATTAAAATTATCAGGTCTTCATAGTATCTTAATTGATACCGCAAAATAAGAGATGGAATAATATGAAGAAAATATTGATTGCGATGATAAAGTTTTATAGAAAGTATCTTTCCCCTTTAAAGAGAACAAAGTGTCCCTACATTCCCACATGTTCCACATATGGACTGGAGGCTGTGGAGAAGTATGGTGCATTAAAGGGAGGATTACTTGCTATCTGGAGAATTTTAAGATGCAATCCCTTTTCTAAAGGAGGATATGATCCTGTTCCATAATGAGGGAGGTTTTTGAGAGTTGTCATTGTTTTTGGCACAGAGTGAAGCTTTTATTATAGGGCCGATAGCACAGTTTTTCGGTATCATAATGAATGCTCTCTTTGTTTTTTTAGAGAATTTCGGAATACAAAACATTGGTGTTTGTATTATACTTTTTACTATTATTGTTAATATTATTATGCTGCCCCTTACAGTTAAGCAGCAGAAGTTTTCTAAGCTTTCCAAGCTTATGAATCCTGAGATTCAGGCCGTTCAGAAGAAGTATAAAGGTAAAAGAGATACCGTTTCCATGCAGAAAATGAACGATGAGACTCAGGCTATCTATGATAAATACGGCACTTCAGCAACCGGAAGCTGTCTTCCCCTTGCTATCCAGCTGCCGGTTATCTGGGGTCTTTACAATGTGGTACTTAACGTACCTTCTTATGTTGAGTCAGTAAAGAACATCTTTACACCCCTGGTGAATTCCGTTATGGGTATATCAGGTTATGAGAATACCATAATAGAATTTGTTAAGACTGCCGGTATTACAAGAGTTCCCGTATCGGAAGCAAGTTTTGAAACAGTTGAGAAAGCTACAACTACACTTATAGATGTATTCTATAACTGTTCCACTAACGGATGGAATATCTTAAGAGATACTTTTGCAGGACTTGGAGGAACCATTAGTACTGTTGAAGCATCCATGAACAGCATGAATAATTTTTTAGGTCTTAATATTGCCAATTCCCCTGTTGAGATTATCAAAACATCATTTACAGAGGGAAATATGCTTCTTGTGTTTATGGCTATACTTATTCCTGTTCTTGCTGCTGTTACCAATTATATCAATACTATGTTGATGCCTCAGCAGGCTGATGATAACAGTACAATGGCCAATAGTTTGAAGACCATGAATATTGTTATGCCGATATTCTCTGCTTTTCTTTGTTTAACATTTGCAACTGGTATCGGTCTTTACTGGATTGCCAATTCCGTTGTAAGAGGTATTATTCAGTTTATTACAAATAAGCATTTAGATAGTATTGACTTCGACGCCGAGATTGAAAAGAATCTGGAGAAGGCTGAGAAGAAACGTGAGAAGAAAAAAGGTGTTACATCTCAGCAGATTATCGAGAATTCCCAGATTTCCACCAAGAAGATCAAGATGGAAACCAATGTGGATCTTAATGATAATGCTGCTTATAATCAGGAGGCTGCTCCGGGTTCATTACGGGAGAAAGCTAATCTTGTTAAGAAGTACAATGAGCGTAATAACAAGTAAGGAGGCGTAAGTAATGGATTTTATAGAGATTACGGCTAAGACACTGGATGATGCTATAACAGAAGCTTCTATTCAGCTTGGAACAACCAGTGATAATATTCAATATGAAATTGTAGATAAAGGCAGTACAGGATTTTTAGGTTTAGGAAGTAAAGAAGCCAGGATTAAAGTATGGGTTAAATCCACCCCGGTAGATGAAGTTAAGAAATTCTTATCAGATGTTTTTAAAGCAATGAATCTTAAAGATGTTGAGATTCTTGTGGATACGGATGAGAATTATTCCTATCTTGATATCGATCTTAAGGGAGAAGATATGGGTGTTCTTATCGGAAAGAGGGGACAGACCCTTGATTCTCTGCAGTCACTTGCTTCTCTTGTTGTTAATAAGAATTCGGAGAATTTTATAAGGGTTAAGCTTGATACTGAGAACTACCGTAAGCGCAGAAAGGATACATTGGAGAATCTTGCAAGAAATATCGCTTTTAAAGTAAAGAAGTCAAGACGTGTTGTTTCTTTGGAACCCATGAATCCATACGAAAGAAGGATTATCCACTCTGCTTTACAGAATGATAAATATGTTTCAACCCACAGTGAAGGAGAAGAGCCCTTCAGACATGTAGTTGTTACTCTTAAGAAACAGAACAGAGAACAGTAATCAGTTAGTAAAAGCTTTCGTCCGTAACCGGGGCGAAAGCTTTTTTCTTGTTATTTTTTCCTTTAGATGTTATATTTTATAATACTATAGTCCATTGGAGGGATTACTTTGGATGGTACAACAATTGCTGCTATTTCTACCGGTCTTACTCCTTCGGGAATCGGTATTGTAAGGATTAGCGGAAATGATGCTTTTTCCATAATTGATAAGGTTTTAAAAACAAAAAAAAACATAAAGGTATCAGAGGGTCAGTCTCATAGGGCATATTATGGTCATATCGTATGTGATGATGAAATAATAGATGAGGTTATTGTTCTTGTTATGAGAGCCCCCCATACCTATACGAAAGAAGATACTGTTGAAATCAACTGTCATGGCGGTATAGCTGTCATGAAAAAAATCTTGGATACGGTTATAAGAATGGGTGCTGTTCCTGCCTCGCCCGGTGAGTTTACCAAGAGAGCTTTTTTAAATGGAAGGATTGACCTTTCCAGAGCAGAGGCTGTTATGGATCTTATTAGTTCTCAAAATGATTTTGCCCGAAAGAACTCCTTAAAGCAGCTTGATGGATCTTTATACAACAGAATATGCCGGATGAGGGAAGTTATTCTTGAGCACACTGCCTTTATTGAAGCCGCCATAGATGATCCTGAGCACTACAGCCTTGATAACTACGGGGATAAGTTGTTAATTGATGTTGATAAGTTGATAAATGATGTGGATTCGTTGTTGAAAACTTTTGATAACGGACGTATTATAACCGAAGGTATAAGGACTGTAATTGTTGGTAAACCTAATGTGGGTAAGTCTACTCTTTTAAATGATTTATTAGGTTTTGAGAAAGCTATTGTAACTAGCATTCCGGGAACCACACGGGATTATATTGAAGAATCGGTTAATCTTGATGGAATTACACTTAATCTTGTGGATACTGCGGGAATCAGAGATGCATCTGATGAAGTGGAGCGTATTGGTGTCAGTCGTTCCTTTGACAATATTTCCTCTGCGGATCTTATAATTTATGTTGTGGATTTATCTGTTCCGATTGATAAAAATGATGAAGAAATCATTTCACATATACAAGGTCGAAAGACAATAGTTCTGCTAAATAAGACAGATCTGGATGTTAAAGCAAATATTGAACTAATTAAATCAAAATTTGATAATATACTGTTTATTTCTGCCAAGAACAGGGAAGGGATTGATGAGTTAAAAGCTTCTATCTCCGGAATGTTTTTTGAGGGTGATCTTTCCTTTAATAACGAGATTGTTATTACCAATGCCAGACATAAAGAACAGCTTAGTCTTGCTCTTGATAGTCTTAATCTTGTTAAAGATTCGGTATCAAAGGGTATGCCTGAGGATTTCTTTTCTATCGATCTTTTAAATGCTTATGATTTTCTTGGTAATATTATTGGTGCTTCTGTTGATGAGGACCTTATTGACGAAATATTTGAAAAATTTTGTATGGGTAAGTGAAATTATTTTTCATATTTATGCATTATATTATAGTATTATGTTTTATGATTACGGAAATGAGGAATTATAATGTCTGAAGTAAGAGAGACATTTGATGTATGTGTAGTCGGCGCAGGTCATGCAGGATGCGAAGCTGCTCTTGCCTGTGCCAGACTTGGTCTTAAGACGATTGTATTTACTGTAAGTGTGGATTCCATTGCCTTAATGCCCTGTAATCCTAATATAGGTGGTAGTTCTAAGGGACATCTCGTTCGAGAGATCGATGCTCTTGGAGGAGAGATGGGTAAGAATATTGATAAGACTTTTATCCAATCCAAGATGCTAAATGTATCCAAAGGTCCTGCCGTTCATTCCTTACGGGCACAGGCTGATAAGGCAGAGTATTCCCGTTCTATGAGAAAGGTTCTTGAGAATCAGGAGAACCTTACCATTAAGCAGGCTGAAGTATCAGAGCTTATAATTATAGAAGGAAAAGTTACCGGAGTTAAGATTTTTTCCGGTATTGAATATATTGCTAAAGCAGTTGTTCTTTGTACCGGAACCTATCTTAAGGCAAGATGTCTTTGCGGAGAATCTATTAACTATACCGGCCCTAACGGATTACAGCCTGCTAATCATTTATCCGATTCTCTTAAGGATTTTGGAGTATCTCTTCAGAGGTTTAAGACAGGTACTCCTGCCAGAATGGATAAAAGAACCATTGATTTTTCCAAAATGGAAGAACAGTTTGGTGATGAAAGAGTCGTTCCTTTTTCTTTTACCACTGATCCGGAGACGGTTCAGATAGAGCAGGACTCATGTTGGCTTACTTATACCAATACCAAGACACATGATATTATTCGTGCTAATCTTCATCGATCTCCTATTTATGCGGGCGTTATTGAAGGAACCGGTCCCAGATATTGTCCTTCCATAGAAGATAAGGTTGTTAAGTTCTCCGATAAGGAACGGCACCAGGTTTTTATCGAACCTGAAGGCAGACATACTAATGAGATGTATGTGGGTGGGATGTCTTCTTCTTTACCTGAGGATGTTCAGATGGAAATGTATCATTCCGTTCCCGGTTTGGAGAATGCAAGAATAGTTCGTAACGCGTATGCTATAGAATATGATTGTATAAAGTCTGATCAGCTTTTACCTACCCTTGAGTTCAGAAATATATCCGGTCTTTTTTCCGCTGGTCAGTTTAATGGAAGCTCCGGTTATGAAGAGGCTGCTGCTCAAGGATTGCTTGCAGGTATTAATGCTTCTATGTATTGTCTTGGAAGAGATCAGATTGTTTTAGACCGAGCTAATTCTTATATAGGTGTTCTGGTGGATGATCTGGTAACTAAGGATATATCCGAACCTTACAGGATGATGACTTCCAGGTCTGAGTTTCGTCTTCTTCTTCGTCAGGATAATGCTGATCTTCGTCTTACGGAGATTGGTCATGATATAGGTCTTATAGATGATGAAAGATATAGGGGCCTTCTTGAAAAGAAGCGCATGATATCTGAAGAGATTGATAGAGTTGCTACTGTATTTTTAGGTGCTAATGAGAGGGTTAATTCTTTCTTATCCCGGTATAAGAGCACTCCGCTTAGTTCAGGGTCTTCTCTTACTGAACTCATAAAGAGGCCTGAACTTAGTTATGATATTTTAATTGACCTTGATGAGAACAGACCTGACCTTCCCTGGGATGTTCGAGAGCAGGTTAATATTAATATCAAATATGACGGTTACATTAAGAGACAGATAAAGCAAGTTGAGCAGCATCGTAAGATGGAGAATAAGAAGATTCCGGAAGATTTAGATTATTCTAAGATTAATAGTCTTCGACTTGAAGCCGTTCAGAAGCTGGAGAAGTATAAGCCGATTTCACTAGGTCAGGCTTCTCGTATTGCCGGAGTTACTCCTGCGGATATTTCTGTTTTACTTGTTTATCTTGAGAAATTGCGTTTTGAAAATGGTGATACTAATTGATATATAATACGGATAATTTTATTAAGAATCTTGAAACTATCGGGGTTCCCTTTGATTCTCCTCAGGTTCAGGCTTTTATTAAATATTATGAGCTTCTTATTAAATGGAATGATGAAATTAATCTTACGGCTATCGTGGATTTTGATGAAGTAATTTTGAAGCATTTTACTGACAGCCTTTTTTTACTTAAATATTATGATATCCCTAAGGGTGCTAAGGTTGTAGATGTGGGTACCGGAGCCGGTTTTCCCGGTATTCCTTTAAAGATAATGAGGCCGGATATTGAAATTTTGCTTCTTGATTCCTTGAATAAGAGAATTAATTTTCTTAAGGCAGTGATAAATGAGCTTGGTCTTACTAATGTGTCCTGCCTTCACGGTCGTGCTGAGGAGTTAGGTCTTAATTTAAGCTATAGGGAGCGGTATGATGTGTGTGTTTCCAGAGCAGTTGCTTCTCTTTCGGTTTTGAGTGAATACTGTTTACCTTTTGTTAAGCCCGGTGGTTTGTTTATTTCATATAAGTCATCTGATATCGACGAAGAAAAAAAGGCTGCTGCTAAGGCTGTTTCTCTTATGTCCGGTTCTTTTGCTAAGGAGTATGTATTTACTCTTCCTGATTCAGATATTAATCGGTCTTTTATATTTATTAAGAAAACAGGTCCTCTTGATGAGAGATACCCAAGAAGATCTTCTCAGATAAAGAATAAACCATTATAGATTGGTGGTGATCATTTGTTAAAAGAGTATATTGGTAAAGAAATTGACGAAACTATAGAAATAAAGAAGGATCTTGAAAAGAAGCTTTTACTTAAGGGTAATGATTCCTCCTATTCTAATGACTTAGTGGATCTTATATCTGAGCAAGAGGATAAGCTTTCAGATCTTAGAAAAATGTATGATCTTATTTCAAAGGCTGAGCAATATCAGAATTTGGCAATATATGGAAAGAATTATGCTTTTAAGGATCCTACTTTCTTTCAGAAAGAAAACCTTGATTTAATGGAAACTGAAAGACAGTCTCTGGCTCTTAATCTTCATAATGCTATTGTTCAGGTTATTTTACATTTTTCTGAGAAAGCAAGAAATGCAGCTACTTTGGTTGATACAGATCCTGAAAAAGCTAAGGCTGATATGATCACTATTTCTCTATACTTGAGAGATGTTATTTCTCGGTTAAATCAGGAAGTTATTAATCAATCCAATGATTCTGCTTTTCAGTTTAACTCTGATAAGGATAATCAGATGTTTAATAAGTCTTATAAGAATAATGACGATGTAGCTAATAAGAATAGTATAGATTCTTTGACTCGAAGAGAAAAGGATGTTCTTATTTCTATTGCTAGGGGTATGTCTAACAAGGAGATTGGTTTTAGTCTTAAGATTAGTGAGCGTACTGTCAAGAATCATGTTTCCAATATTTTTAAGAAGATTAATGTTATGGACAGAACTCAGGCCGCGTTATTTGCTATAAGAAATAACCTGGTCGATATTTTTTAATGGACTTGTGTTTCACGTGAAACATTCCACAAGATGTTGTGTTGATATTTTTCACGAAAAATTTACAAATGTTTCACGTGAAACATTTCGCAAGATGTTGTAAATTCACGTGAAACAATAACAACATATTGAACCATTAAAAGCATGAGTAAATACTCGTGCTTTTTTCATAAGAATGTAGAAATTATGTAGTCTAAGTGCTATAATTATTCACTGAACGACGTAAGAGAAAACGAAAGGTATTTATATGAGTAAAATAATTGCCATAGCAAATCAAAAGGGTGGCGTAGGTAAAACTACCACTGCCATTAATCTGTCTGCTTGTCTTGCCGAACTGGGAAAGAAGGTCCTGATTATCGATATGGATCCTCAGGGAAACGCAACCAGTGGATTAGGTTATGATAAGAATGAGATTGATAATACGGTTTATGAGCTGCTTCTTGGAGAGGCTTCAGTTAAGCAATGTACCATGAAGACTTCCATTGATAATCTGTGGCTTATACCATCTAATGTGAATCTTGCTGGAGCAGAGATAGAACTCTTATCCATTAATAATAAGGAATTTGTACTGAAGAATGAGACGGATTATATAAGGGATGACTACGACTATATCCTTATAGACTGTCCCCCTTCATTGAATATGTTAACTATTAATGCAATGACTACAGCTGAGACAGTACTTGTTCCTATACAATGTGAGTACTATGCCCTGGAAGGACTCAGCTCCTTAATGCCCACTATTAATCTGGTACAAAACAGGCTTAATCCCAAACTTGATATAGAGGGTATAGTCTTTACCATGTTTGATGCCAGGACTAATCTATCACAGGATGTGGTGGATAATGTAAAGAGCAATTTCAACAAGTATGTTTTTGAAGCTATAATTCCGAGAAATATCCGACTGGCCGAAGCACCAAGCCATGGTCAGCCTATTAATAAATATGATCCGAAATCTGCGGGAGCAGAAAGTTACAGGGAACTTGCAAAAGAATTAGTTAAGAAAGGTTAGGAAGGTAATCTAAATGGCAGTAAAAAGAGGCGGATTGGGAAAAGGACTGGATGCTCTTATCAGCGAGAAGCCAGTGGAAAAAAAGAAGGCTAAGACGGAAGCAGAAGAGGCCAGCTTAGATTCAACCAGAGAGATCAGCATTAATGAAATAGAACCAAACAAGAATCAGCCACGTGAAAGATTTGATGAGGACGGTCTTGTAGACCTTGCTGATTCTATCAAGCAGCATGGAATATTCCAGCCTATTATTGTTACAAAAGGAGAGAATGGTTTTTATCAGATTGTTGCCGGTGAAAGAAGATGGCGTGCGGCAAAGATGGCCGGACTTAAAACCATCCCGGCTTTAGTCAGAGAATATTCTGACCTGGAGATCTTAGAGATTTCCCTTTTGGAGAATCTTCAGAGAGAGAACTTAAACCCCATTGAAGAAGCAAAGACATATAAGAGATTTATGGATGAGTTTCACATGAAACAGGATGAGGTTGCAGAAAAGGTATCGAAGAGCAGAGCAACCGTTGCCAACTCCTTACGTCTTCTTAATCTGGATGGCCGTGTTCAGGAAATGCTAATTGAAGAGATGATTTCCATGGGACATGCCAGAGCGCTTTTGGCTATACCCGATGGTAATAATCAATATTCCCTGGCGACGGAAGTATTTGATAAGAAGCTTAGCGTCAGAGAAGTAGAAAAACTGGTTAAGAATTATAATGAAAATAAACCTGAAAAACATAAAGAGACGGTTGTAAGGGATTTTCTTTATAATGACCTGGAAAACAACCTAAAGGAAATACTAGGCAGCAAAGTAAATATTTGTGACAAGAACGGTAAGGGAAAGATTGAGATTGAGTACTATTCGAAGGACGATCTTGACAGAATATATGATTTGCTTTATTCGATCAACAAACAGTAAGGGGATGGAAGAATGAACAGTGAGATTTTAGAATACATCGGCATTGATCCGGGAATTATATTGATAGTAATGGCGGGAGTGATACTGCTTCTTTTCATTTTGTTGATAGTTAATCTCGTAAAGACGTCAAAGCTTAAGAAAAAATACAGGACATTTATGGAGGGCCAAGACGGAAGATCGCTGGAGCAGATTATCCAAGATACATATGAAAAATATGATGATGTGTCAAAGAAGGTTGAAAGCAATGCAGCAAATATCGAAAGAATAATCGAAAACATGAAGCTGACCTACCAGAAGATGGGTGTTGTGAAATACGATGCATTTAACGAGATGGGAGGAAAGCTCAGCTTTTCCCTGGCTTTGCTTGATAAAGAAAACAACGGATTTATCATTAACTCCATGCATAGCAGGGAAGGCTGCTACACTTATATTAAGGAAATAGTGAAGGGCGAATCCTATATAGTTTTGGCTGACGAAGAAAGGGAAGCTCTGAATGAAGCTTTGAAATAATCATGAAGCAATGAAGAGATTGCAATGAAAAACGATATATACTATAATATAGAAGTTCGTTTTAAAAGAACTTCACAGGAGGAATAAGATGTTAGATATTAAGCTTTTAAGGAATAATTTTGAAGAAGTTGAGAAGGCGTTATCTACCAGAAATGAAGACTTTGATTTAAGCCTGTTTAAGAATCTGGACAATAAGAGAAGAGAACTTTTATCAGAGGTAGAAACCCTGAAGGCGGAACAGAATTCGGTATCTAAAAAGATTCCCCAGATGAAAAAAGAAGGTCAGGACACCACGGCTCTTCTCCAGGAAATGAAAGAGCTTTCAGATAAAGTAAAGGGACTTGATGCAAAGGTTAGCGAGGTTGAGGATGAACTTAACAAGTATATGCTGACCATACCAAATATTCCAAACCCAACAGTGCCACAGGGTAATTCTGACGAGGATAATGTTGAGATCAGAAAGTTTATGGAACCCACCAAGTTTGATTTTGAGCCCAAGGCCCATTGGGATATAGGTGTTGATCTGGATATTACCGATGCAGAGATGGCTGCAAAGGTTTCCGGTTCCAGATTCACATTCTATAAGGGTGAGGGTGCAAGGTTAGAAAGAGCCATCACCAACTTTTTCCTTGATACACATACAGAGAAGCACGGATATACGGAAGTATTTCCTCCCTTTATGGTTAGCAGGGAAAGTATGACCGGAACGGGACAGCTTCCTAAGTTTGAAGAAGATGCATATCATGTTACCGGAGACGGTAAAGAGTATTTTCTTGTTCCCACAGCTGAAGTACCCGTTACTAATATGTACAGAGAACAGATCCTTGACGGAACAAAGCTTCCGATTAAACACTGTGCTTATACAGCATGCTTTAGAGCAGAGGCAGGATCTGCAGGCCGTGACACCAGAGGTCTTATCAGACAGCACCAGTTTAACAAAGTAGAGCTGGTTAAGTTTTGCAAACCGGAACAGTCTTATGACGAACTGGAGAAACTGACACATGATGCAGAAGATGTACTGCAGTTACTTAAACTTCCATACAGAGTGGTAAAGATCTGTATCGGAGATTTAGGCTTTACAGCTGCCATGAAATATGATATAGAAGTATGGATGCCAAGTTACAACAGATATGTGGAGATATCAAGCTGCTCTAACTTTGAAGAATTCCAGGCAAGAAGAGCAAACATTAAATATAAGGACAATGTTAAAGACAAAGCTCAGTATATCCATACACTTAACGGAAGCGGCGTGGCAGTTGGAAGAACAACAGCCGCGATCTTAGAGAACTATCAGCTCTCTGACGGAACTGTAAAGATTCCGGAAGTGCTTGTTCCATATATGGGTGGAAAAGAGATTTTAGGAGCAAAACATGCATAAGTACCTGCGTGCTATAGGTTTTAGTAATATTGAACGTAAAAATGAAGCAAAAGAACTGATAGAGGATATTATCCTCAGGCCCAGTTATTTTAACCAGTATAATTTCGGGAAGGATGCAGCATTACATCAATGTGATAAGTACTATGATTCCAGGATCGGAATATCAATTCTGGGAGAATGGAATGACTATGAGATGCCGGAAGTGGATTATGTTGCACCATTTTTACTGACAGAGGATATTACAACAAGAGAACCGGTAGAAGTAGAACCCCTTTCCGAGAGGGAAGGATATTTAGGCCTGTGTGAAGACAGCAGAGTAGAGATATCTCTTATCTTCAATGTTCAAAATGTTGTTGAAGTAAAAAAAGAACTGGATAAGAATGAAAAGAGTAAAGCGGAGACCAGCGTTTCTCTTTTTGGTTTATCCTTAGGGGGGAAGATTCTTTTCCCTGTTACAAAGAACAAGGACCAGATAGAAAACACCAAGAAGCAGAATGCCAATAGGAATAATCTTGTGGCATTGGCGAGACAGGGTGATGAGCAGGCTATGGAGAGCCTGACATTAAGTGATATAGATACTTACACGGATATAGCCAGGAGGATCGTTAAAGAAGATGTATTTTCTCTGGTTGACTCGTTTTTCATGCCCTTCGGCATAGAGACAGACAAGTACTCGGTGCTGGGGGAGATAGTGAATGTGAGCAAGCCTGTTAATCCCGTTACGGGAGAAGACTTATACTTACTTCGGGTTGTTGTAAGTGATATGGAATTTGATATCTGTATGAATAAAGCAGATCTTTTGGGTGAGCCGGAGGTTGGACGCCGTTTCAAAGGCAACATCTGGCTCCAGGGGATTATTAATTTTAATAAATAATCAATATTTTAAGTCTCTGTAGCTCAGCAGGATAGAGCGTTCGCCTCCTAAGGTGATTGCGGACTATCCGCCTGGCGGAAAACTCATATCGGCTGTGAGTTCGAAAATAGAGCCGAAATCATCAATTTTATACAAGTCCTCGTAGCTCAGCTGGATAGAGCGCGCGCCTCCTAAGCGTGAGGTCGGAGGTTCAAATCCTCTCGGGGACGCCAGAAATTCCGCGGAAAATCAAGGTTTCTTGGTTTTCCGCTTTTCTCATCTCTACATAAAATCTCATCGATTTCTGTTAGCCAGCTAACACAGCAGGTTCTACGTTCGATACCATCTGCCTTTGTTAGCCGGCTAACGTGTTAGCAAAAATTGACCATTTCTGCTAACAAAAATCGCCGTTTTGCTAACAAGAGCAAAAATCCCCCCAAAATCCCAGCTAACAAAAAAGTTTGATTGCAGGAGTACTATGCCGTTACAGCCCGTGCTTTTAAGGCATTCGTTCTCTCTTACATAGGCCGGTCAGCGCCTCCTCGGAGGTATTCTGACCGGCCTTATTTTATTTCACACAAAGGAGGACGACAGATGAATTACGAGCAGTTTCTGGAACAGTTGAAAGAAGATCTGACGGCACGATTTGCCGCCGATCTCCCGCCGGAGCTTTCTGATGTGAGGATCGGGATCCGGGATGTTGAGAA
>Ga0310695_10004872_pt1 | contig 24168 bp, 18 predicted proteins | sample RumenRJG_04DNA_FD_203882 | JGI IMG/M metagenome (GOLD analysis project Ga0310695, IMG submission 203882) | Bovine rumen microbial communities from Lethbridge, Alberta, Canada - RJG_04 (v2) (version 2) | ecosystem: Host-associated > Mammals > Digestive system > Stomach > Rumen | place: Canada...
CGCTACTGTCGATCGTGAGTTAGGAATAGAATACAAACAACCCGGATTCTTTGATTAATATGAAACTGAATGATATTTTGAGCGGCAGTTTCAATGCCGCAGAATGGGAAGCCAAAGGCTATGAGCTCCCCAAGTTTGACATCAAGGCCTTGCGCGAGAAGACTGCCAAAGAACCTACATGGGTACATTTCGGTGGAGGAAACATCTTCCGTGCCTTTCCTGCAGCCATCCTCAACGATGCGCTGAACACAGGTAAATATGATCGTGGCGTCATCGTAGCTGAGACATTCGACTTCGAGGTGGTAGATAAGGCTTACGCCCCTTATAACAATCTCTCGCTGTGTGTAAACCTCTGCTCTGACGGCAGTATCGAGAAGAAGGTAATCGCTTCTGTTACAGAGTCGCTGAAGGCGGATCCTCAGTTCCAAGACTGGAACCGTCTGGTGGAGATATTCAAGAACCCATCGCTACAGATGATTTCTTTCACCATCACTGAGAAGGGTTATACCTATAACGAGGCTGACCTCGCTCGTGGAATGAGTCCTCTCTTTGCAATGGGTAAGGTCTGTGCTCTGCTCTTTGAGCGTTTCAATGCAGGACAGCTCCCACTGACTGTTCAGAGTATGGACAACTGCTCACATAACGGTGATAAGGTTAAGGCTGGTGTCTTCGCCTATGCAGAGCGTTGGGTGAAGGATGGTCTCGTGCCAGAGGCTTTCCTCGCTTACCTGAAGGATGAGAAGAAGATTACCTTCCCTTGGTCGATGATCGACAAGATCACTCCTCGTCCACATGAGAAGGTGAAAGAGCTGCTCGCTGCAGACGGTTTCGAGGATAACGATTATATCGAGACAGAGAAACATACCTTTACTGCTCCTTTCGTGAATGCAGAGGAGGTACAATATCTCGTTATCGAGGACAACTACACCAATGGTCGTCCCCCACTCGATCTCGGAGGTGCTCTCTATACTACCCGTGAGACTGTAGATAAGGTTGAGACCATGAAGGTTACCACCTGTCTTAACCCTCTGCATACGGCAATGTCCATCTATGGCTGCATGCTGGGATATACACTGATCTCTGCAGAGATGGCTGATGAAGACCTGCGTGCATTCATCCAAAAGATAGGTTACATGGAAGCGATGCCCGTAGTCGTTGATCCAGGTGTGCTGAATCCATACGAGTTTATCGGTGCCGTCATCAATCGTCGTCTGCCTAATCCTTTCATGCCCGATGCTCCTCAGCGTATCGCGATGGACACCTCTCAGAAACTGCCTATCCGTTTCGGTGAGACAATAAAGAAGTATCTCGCTCGTGGTCTCGACAAGACGAACCTCGTGCTGATTCCTCTCACTCTCGCTGGATATGCCCGTTATCTGAAGGGTATCAAGGATGATGGTACTTCATTCGAGCCTTCTCCTGACCCAATGCTCGCAGAACTGCAGGCTATCGTAGCTCCATTGGAGATTGGAAAGGCAGATCAGGACTGGAGCCCGCTGAAGAAGCTTTTCTCTCGTGCTGACGTCTTTGGACTCGACCTCTATGAGGCAGGTCTCGGAGAACAGATAGAGGGTTACGTAAAGGAGCTCTACGCAGGCCCTGGTGCTGTGCGCAAGACACTTCACAAATATGTTTCTTTGAGATAGTATATTTTCCTCGCCATCAAAGCGGGGGAAATTGCTTTTTATACATCCACGTAAAATCTTCCGCAAAGGTTTTCGTGGATTTTTAACGTTATATGACAAAAAAATTTTGAGGTATCAGAGAAAAAATGTATCTTTGCAGTCGCAAACAATGAACAAATAAAACGATATTTAAAAATGAAACCACTAAACAAACAGTTCGCTCCTAAGAGCGTTATGCCTGAAAAGGTTATTCAGTTCGGTGAGGGTAACTTCCTCCGCGCTTTCGTAGATTGGATTATCTGGAACATGGACCAGAAGACAGACTTCAATGGTTCTGTAGTCGTTGTACAGCCTATCGAAAAGGGTATGGTTGACTGGCTCAATGCCCAGGATTGTCTCTATCACGTAAACCTTCAGGGGCGTGAGAACGGTAAGCCTGTAAATACTCTCGAGCGTATCGATGTTATCAGCCGTGCGCTGAACCCCTATACTCAGAACGCAGCCTTCATGGCTCTTGCAGATCAGCCAGAGATTCGTTTCGTAATCTCTAACACCACAGAGGCTGGTATCGCTTTCGATCCTGCTTGTAAGCTCGAGGATGCTCCTGCAAGCTCTTATCCAGGCAAACTGGTTCAGCTGCTGTATCGTCGTTATCAGACATTCAATGGTGATCCTACCAAGGGTCTTATCATCTTCCCATGTGAGCTGATCTTCCTCAATGGTCACGTGTTGAAGGATTGTATCTATAAGTATATCGAACTATGGAACCTTGGTGCCGACTTCAAGAAGTGGTTCGAGGAGGCTTGTGGTGTTTACGCTACTCTCGTAGACCGTATCGTTCCTGGCTTCCCACGTAAGGAGATTGCTGAGATTCAGGAGAAGATTTCTTACCGCGACAACCTCGTTGTACAGGCAGAGACATTCCATCTCTGGGTTATCGAGGCTCCAAAGGAGGTAGCCAACGAGTTCCCTGCAGACAAGGCAGGACTGCACGTATTGTTCGTTCCTTCAGAGGAGCCATACCACAAGCGTAAGGTTACACTGCTGAATGGTCCTCACACCGTTCTCTCTCCTGTAGCATTCCTCAGTGGCGTGAATATCGTTCGTGATGCCTGCAACCATGAGGTCATCTCAAAGTATATCCACAAGGTACAGTTTGATGAGCTGATGCAGACCCTCGACCTCCCAATGGACGAGCTGGAGAAGTTCGCTGGCGATGTACTGGAGCGTTTCGACAACCCATACGTTGACCATCAGGTTACTTCTATCATGCTTAACTCATTCCCGAAGTTCCAGGCTCGTGACCTCCCAGGAGTGAAGACATATCTCGAGCGTAAGGGTGAACTGCCAAAGGGTCTCGTATTCGGACTGGCTGCTATCATCACATACTATAAGGGGGGCAAGCGTGAGGACGGTGTAGAGATCGTGCCTAATGATGACCAGAAGATCATGGATCTGCTGAAGGAGCTCTGGACTACTGGTGACACTCAGAAGGTTGCTGATGGTGTACTCGGTGCTGAGTTTATCTGGCAGGAGGATCTGAATAAGATTGCTGGTCTCAACTCCCTTGTAAAACAGTACCTCGATGCTATCCAGCAGAAGGGCATGCTTGAGGCAGTAAAGACAATTTTGTAATATTGAGTGAATCAATTGAGGTAAAGGGGGCAAGGGTCAATAACCTCAAGAATATTGACGTAAAGATACCCCGTAACGAATTCGTAGTGATTGCCGGAGTCAGTGGCTCCGGCAAATCATCTTTGGCCTTCGACACATTATATGCCGAAGGCCAGAGACGTTATGTGGAGAGCCTCTCTTCATACGCCAGACAATTCCTCGGACGTATGAACAAACCTGAGTGTGACTTCATACGAGGTATCCCTCCTGCAATAGCAATAGAACAGAAGGTCATCTCACGTAACCCAAGGAGTACTGTTGGCACAACAACGGAGATTTACGAATACTTGCGTCTACTCTTTGCTCGTATCGGACGTACTTATTCTCCGATAAGTGGCAGTGAGGTAAAGAAACACTCCACTGAGGATGTTATACAGAAGATGCTGGAATTCTCTAAAGGCACTCGTTTTGTGGTCTTAGCTCCTATTTATCTCCCAGAAGACCGCACTCTCGAACAACAGCTAAAGGCATACATCCTCGAGGGCTACTCACGCATCTATGTCAATAGCACCTTCCAGCGCATCGATGACTATCTGGAATCCACGAGCATATCTAATGTAACCTCATCAGATCTGGATAATGCTTCCAGTATCTACCTCGTGATAGATCGCCTCTCCGTTGATGACTCCAAGGATGTGATATCCCGTCTCGTTGATTCCTCCGAAACAGCGTTTTACGAAGGTCATGGAGAACTTCGCCTGATGTTTGAGCCTTCTAATATCTGCTATGACTTCTCTACTCGTTTCGAAGCAGACGGCATATCTTTCGAAGAACCTAATGACCAGATGTTCTCTTTCAACTCTCCTGCAGGAGCTTGTCCTGAGTGTCAGGGTTTCGGTAGTGTGATTGGTATCGACGAGAGGCTGGTAATCCCCAACACCACACTTTCTGTATACGATGGTTGTGTGGTTTGCTGGCATGGTGATAAGATGAAAGAATGGCAGGAGTGGTTCTGTCGTCATGCTGTAAAGGATGACTTCCCTATTTTCGAGCCATACATGAATCTCACACGCCAACAGAAAGACTGGCTCTGGCATGGTCTCCCCTCTGATAAAAAAGCAGAGGAGAAACCTTGCATCGACTCTTTCTTCGAGATGGTGAAGGAGAACCAATACAAGATCCAGTATCGTGTGATGATGGCTCGATATCGTGGAAAGACCACATGTCCGAAGTGTCATGGTACTCGTCTTAAGCCCGAGGCGGAGTATGTGAAGATAGGTGGACGAAGCATAACAGACTTGGTTCAGATGCCTGTAGTACGTCTACAGGAGTGGTTCCGTAATCTTGAACTTACACCTCAGGAGCAGGAGATTGGAAAGCGTCTTCTCACAGAGATTAACTCACGTATGCAATTCCTTATGGATGTGGGACTTGGATATCTTACGTTAAATCGTCTCTCTAACACCCTCTCTGGTGGCGAGAGCCAACGAATAAACCTCACAACAAGTCTCGGAAGCAGTCTCGTAGGCTCTCTCTACATACTCGATGAACCAAGCATAGGCCTCCATTCCAGAGACACAGAACGCCTCATCCATGTTCTCAAGGAACTGCAGTCTCTTGGAAACACAGTAGTTGTAGTAGAGCACGACGAAGACATCATGCGTGCTGCTGATCACATCATCGATGTAGGCCCTGATGCAGGTCGTCTTGGAGGTGAAATCGTCTTCGATGGTTCTGCCAACGAGATAACCAACACATCCAGTCATTCTCGAAGCTACACAGTGAAATACCTCCTCCACGAAGAGGAGATTCCTGTCCCCATAAGCCGTCGCCCTTGGAATCGACACATCGATATCCTTGGTGCCCGCATGAATAATCTCAGAGGCATCGATGTAAAGATCCCCCTGAATATTATGACTGTCATCACAGGTGTCTCTGGCTCAGGAAAATCGAGTCTCGTAAAGGGCATTCTCTACCCATCCCTGAAACGACGCCTCGGAGAGGTTTACGATGCTCCGGGTGAATTCCTCGGTCTTGATGGCGATATCGATGCCATAAAACATGTGGAGTTCGTAGATCAGAACCCCATAGGAAAATCCACTCGCTCTAATCCAGCCACATATGTAAAAGCCTATGATGCCATCAGAGACCTCTTCGCAGAACAGCCTCTCGCAAAACAGATGGGCTTCACCTCGCAGTATTTCTCTTTCAACACTGACGGAGGACGATGCGAGGAGTGTAAGGGTGCTGGCGTCATCACAGTAGAGATGCAGTTTATGGCTGATCTCGTACTTGAGTGCGAAGCATGTCATGGGCATCGCTTCAAACATGATATCCTCGATGTGCGCTACAACGGGAAGAACATCGATGACATCCTCAATATGACCATCTCTGAGGCCATAGAGTTCTTCTCAGAGGAACGTTCCAACCTCACATCTGCGATAGTAAAGCGCCTGAAGACACTTGAAGATGTAGGCCTTGGATATATCAAACTCGGCCAGAACTCCTCAACACTCTCAGGAGGAGAAAACCAGCGCGTAAAACTCGCATATTTCATAGGTCAGGAGAAACAGCTCCCCACCCTCTTCATCTTTGATGAGCCAACAACAGGTCTCCACTTCCATGATATCCGTAAACTACTCGATTCTTTCGAAGCTCTGATATCCCGTGGGCACTCAATACTGGTCATCGAACACAACATGGAGATAATCAAATGTGCAGATCATGTCATAGACCTCGGACCTGATGGCGGCGATAAAGGCGGAGACCTCGTATGCTGCGGAACACCTGAGGAGATAGTAAAATGCAAGAACAGCATTACTGGCAAATATCTGAAAGAAAAATTAAAATAATTGTTAAAAAGAGAACAACGTATCGATATTTTTCGTAACTTTGCATCCGCAAAAATAGAGAAGTATAGGATATTAGTTTGATAATCAAACAGTTAAAGACGTTTTCAAGGAGAATAAGATGAGACAACTTAAGATTCAAAAGAGTATTACAAACCGTTCGAGCGAGGCTTTGGACAAATACCTCGTGGAGATTGGTCGTGCACCACTGATTTCTATCGATGAAGAGATAGAACTGGCACAGAAGATCCGTAAGGGTGGTCCTGAAGGAGAGCGTGCCAAAGAGAAATTGGTCACTGCCAACCTGCGTTTCGTGGTATCAGTAGCCAAGCAGTATCAGCATCAGGGTCTGACACTTACCGACCTTATTGACGAAGGTAACATCGGACTGATAAAAGCTGCTCAGAAGTTTGATGAGACTCGTGGTTTTAAGTTCATCTCTTACGCTGTTTGGTGGATCCGTCAGAGCATCCTTCAGGCTATCGCAGAGCAGAGCCGTATCGTTCGTCTGCCTCTTAATCAGGTAGGTTCTCTTAATAAGATCGGCCATGAGATAAACAAGTTCGAACAGGAACACCAGCGTCATCCAAGTGTGGCTGAGCTCAGTGAGGTTACTAACCTCGATGAGGATAAGATTGCTCAGTCTATGCAGGCTGACAGTCACCACGTAAGTATCGATGCACCTTTCCAGGATGGTGAGGACAACTGTATGCTCGACGTGATGGCTTCTGGTGATGATACCCGCACAGACAAACTCGTTGACCATGAGTCAATGGCTCAGGAGCTGAATACTGTGCTCAACAAAGTCCTCAAGGAGCGCGAGATAACAATCATCCGCGAGTGCTTTGGTATCGGATGTCATGAGAAAGGTCTCGAGGAGATTGGTGACCAGCTTGGTCTTACCCGCGAACGTGTACGTCAGATTCGCGAAAAGAGCATTGCGAAGCTCCGTGACAGCGGAAACGCAAAAATTCTGATGAAATATCTGGGATAAATTTTGTAACTACAGATTTTTTCCGTACTTTTGCATTCGTGAAATGCGGAAAGCTGATAATCTATATAGTGCTGGGCATACTCACAGGTATGCCCAGCACTGCTTTTGCAGGGAAGAAAGATTCTCTGATACTATACCGCATACATGATTATCACATAAACCACATAAAAAAAATCGACAGCATCAGCGACAATGTTTATTTCAAGGTTCGTTATAACATTGAACGAAGGAACCCTATAATGAAGTTCATCCCTTCTGCACATGTGTTCTACCATAGCGACAATGTAAGGGATTATCTGAGGGAATCATATAGCAATGTATTATTCACTAAAGGGCATAGGTTTGATGTCAAGCAACAGGTTGTCAGCTCAAACATAAGAGGTAACAGACATGGCATATACACCCTACTCGACCATCTCACCCCAAACATGTACGAGGCAACGATATACAATAACCATATCCTGTCACCTCTGAACAAATACAACAAACGTTACTATCGTTACAAACAAAAAACGGATAGAAACGGAAACATACGTCTTGACTTCCGTCCCAAGACCTTCAATACTCAGCTGATAAGCGGATATTCCATCATCCAACCCAACGGAAAGATACTAAGAACCGTTCTCAATGGCGAATTCGACATGATAACTTTCCGTACAGAAATAGTACAGACAAAGAACGATTCGCTTTTTTTCATGCCTTCAGTATGTAATACTGCTGCCACATTCAAATTCCTAGGCAATCGTATATCAGCTTTAATAAACACAGATTTCGACAACAAGAAAAATCTTCCTGACAGTGTTATATCTGTCACCAGCCGTGAGATGATGGATACACTCCGCCCTATTCCACTATCTGAGGCTGACAAGAAGATATATACCAATTACGACGAGAAGATAAAGGCCATAGAGGAAGAGGCAAAAAAAGATACTATGCCAAAGAAAGAGAGCATCCTGAAGAAGATCCTCTGGGATGCTATAGGAGAGAACATTTTTACTCCCATCGGAGCAGAGTCGGAAAACGCTTCTTTCCGTATGTCACCTCTCATCGACCCTCTGCATCTCAGCTGGAGCGACCGCAGAGGATTCAGATACAAAATCAACCTGCGTTCGATGTATAAGTTCAATGAGCATCGTTACCTCACCTTCGAACCTCTTTTCGGATATAACTTCAAGTTCAAGGAGTTTTATTTCACCCTTCCGCTGAGAATGACATATAATCCCAAGCGTAACGGATTTGCAGAGATCATATATGGTAATGGTAACCGTATATCAAACAGTACTGTGGCAGAAGCTATGAACATAGAGGATTCTCTCGACCTGGGAGGCAAAGGCATTGATCTCTTCACTGACAATTATCTCAGGGTCTTCAACAATGTCATGGCATTCGACTGGCTCGACATTGAGTCAGGCTTTATCTACCACCGACGTACAGCTATCTATCCAGAAGAGATGCTGAATTACGGGCTTGAAACAGAGTATCGCAGTTTCGCGCTTATGCTGGGGGTAAAGATAAACTTATGGAAAAAGGGACCATGGCTCAGCATTGACTGGGAACGCGGACTTAAGGGTATCAACAAGTCTTCAATAGACTACGAGAGTTTTGAAGTCGATGCCCAGTGGAAACTGCCTCTTACAGGATTGCGACTGGTGAATTTACGTGCGGGTACAGGTTTTTACACCCGAAAGTCTCAGAACTACTTTATCGACTATGCTAACTTCCGTGATAATAATCTCCCCGAAGGTTTTGAAGATGACTGGAGCGGTAACTTCGAACTCTTAAGGAGCCGACTATACCAGTCGAAATATTACCTGAGGTTCAATGTAGCCTATGACCAGCCGATGATGGTGGCTTGTTGGGTGCCTTATTTGGGTAAGTATATCGAACGTGAACGGTTCTATCTTGGCTGCGCCATCGTAGAACGTACCAAACCCCATATCGAATTGGGATACAGCTTCACTAACAGATATATCTCCATAGGTATGTTTGCTGGTTTCAAGAACACCAGATTCCAGGAGATTGGCTTTGACTTCAGTTACGAAATATTCCGAAGATGGTAAAACCCCTGACAGTATATAAGGCATCCGCAGGTAGCGGAAAGACATTCACCCTTGCAACGGAGTATATCCGACTAGTGGTGGAGAATCCTCTATGTTTCAGAAATATCCTCGCAGTGACCTTCACCAATAAGGCTACTGAGGAGATGAAGATGCGTATCCTCAGCCAGCTATATGGCATCTGGAAGGCTCTGCCTGAGTCTGACGGATACCTGAAAAAGGTACAGGAGAGTACTGGCCTGAAAGAGGAACTGATACGTGAACGCTCGGGCATCGCCCTGCATCATCTCACTCATCATTATAACGAGTTCCGGGTTATGACCATCGACACATTCTTCCAGAGTGTACTCCGTAACCTGGCTCGCGAACTGGATCTTACCGCCACTCTGCGCATTGGCCTTAACGATATACAGGTAGAAGAGATGGCTGTGGATCAGATGATACACGACCTCACTGCTAACGACGTCATCCTGAAATGGATCATGCGATATATTTTGGACAACATCTCCGACGACAGGAGCTGGAATGTGATAAGTCAGATAAAACAATTCGGACGTACTCTCTTCAAGGATGAGTATAAGGCTGTATCGGATATACTGCAGGAGAAACTCGATGAACCAGGGTTCTTCGATAAATACACAGAGAACCTCAAGGAGATTCGTGATGCTGCCAAGCAACAAATGCAGGACATCGCAGATGAGTTTTTTACAATTCTCGATTCTGAAAGTCTCACCATCGACGACTTCTCTTTCGGGAAATCAGGTGTTGCAGGCACCTTCCAGAAACTTCGTGATGGAGCCCCCTTCGATGAGTCGCTGATAGGCAAACGAGCTCACGACAGTGTGGGCGACACATCTAAATGGTACAAGAAGACTCATCCCCACAGAGATCTGTTATACAAACTTGTTGATAAACAGCTTGACCCGCTATTAAGGAAACTCATCGACAACCGACCTCAGCAGTGGTGTCTGTATCAGTCGGCAGAGGTGACCCTGAAACATCTCAGCCAACTGCGTCTATTAGGCACTATCGCCACTCGTGTAAGGGCTCTTAACGAGGAGTCGAACAGATTCCTGCTCAGCGATACCCAACAGCTGTTACATGATCTCATCGAGGGGAGCGACTCTCCTTTCATCTTCGAGAAAATCGGTGCCCAGTTACAGCATGTGATGATCGATGAGTTCCAGGACACATCTACTGTCCAGTGGCAGAACTTCAAGGTATTACTCGACGAGGCGATGAGTCATCAGCAGTCTGGCAATCTCATTGTGGGCGATGTGAAACAGAGTATCTACCGTTGGCGCTCTGGTGACTGGCGTCTGCTTAATGACATCGAAAGCCAGTTCCCTAACCCCTCCCAACAACTCGAAGTCCGCAATCTCGCTCGTAACTATCGCTCTGCCCGTCGCATCATCGAGTTCAATAATGCCTTCTTCACTAAGGCAGCAGAACTCGAATTTCTCAACCTTGACGATATTCCTGAGGCAGAGCAACTAAAGAAAGCTTATGCTGACGTCATTCAGGATGTACCGGAAAACAAACCTGATGAGGGCACTTTCCTGGTAAAGCTCCTCCCTGATGATGACTATCAGGAGACTATGCTTCAGGAACTTGTATCCCATGTTTCTAATCTTATCGAGGCTGATGCTTCTCCCAAGGATATTGCCATTCTGGTACGCACAAACTCCCTTATCCCTCTCATCGCCCAGTATTTCATGCTTCATCTCCCAGAGGTAAGCATCATCTCCGACGAGGCCTTCAGGCTCGATGCCTCAGCTGCTGTATGCACCATCATCGATGCCCTCCGACTCCTCACCCACAGCGATGACATCCTCACAAAGGCATCTCTCGTAAAACGCTACCAACGTGAGATACTTGGTCGTAATCTTACTGACGACCAGCTATTGTTACGTCACAAGGACTTCGACACCCTCCTCCCCGAAGAATTCATCTCCGAATACGAATCCCTCCGTCAGATGCCTCTCTACGAACTCATTGAGCGCCTCTATATCATCTTCTCACTCTCCTCTCTCGAGGGGCAGAGTGCCTATGTCTGCGCTTTCTTCGACCGTCTGAATGATTTCCTACAAGATTCGCTCTCCCCCCTCACCTCTCAGCTCTCACATCATACTTCCCGACTCTCACCCCTAATCCCTCTTTTCCTTAAGGAATGGAATGAGACAATCTCGGGCAAGACAATACAGAGCGACGAGATTCACGGTATACGCATCATCTCTATCCACAAATCCAAAGGTCTCGAGTTTCCTCACGTTATCATACCCTTCTGTGACTGGAGTCTCGAACATCAAGGCTCGCTACTCTGGTGTCAGCCAGGCAGTGCTCCTTTCAATGATCTCCCGTTGGCTCCTGTTGACTACAGTTCCAAGTCCCTTCTTGGCACCATCTACGAACCAGCCTATCATCACGAGCATCTACAGAACACCGTAGACAACCTCAATCTCCTCTACGTTGCTTTCACCCGTGCATCGCAGTCTCTCATTGTCCTCGGGAAGCGCAACACCTCTGCCTCCTCCCGCTCTTCACTCATAGAACAGGTTCTCCATCTTCTTCCCGACACTCTCTCTAATACAACCCTCGAAGGTCTCGAACCCTCCGGCTCCCCTCTCATCCTCCACTCAAATTCCGGGTTCAAAGTTTCTCTCGATCTCGAGTCGCCAGCTAATGAAAAGCTTGGTAATCATAAAGTTCAAAGTTTCAAAAACCCTTTCTCCATCACCCCATCGCCCCTCAAGATCCAAGTCTCCTCCTTCGCCCCTCACATGGACTTCCGACAGAGCAATCGCTCTATGGCTTTCATCAATGGTGAGGACGAGTCGGATATCAAATCCTATATCCAACTGGGAAGCATTCTCCACGAGGTCTTCTCTACCATAAGGACCACTGCCGACATCGCTCCAGCGCTGAAACGTCTCGAACTCGAAGGTATCCTCTATGATGAGAACAATACATCCGAGAAAGTCATCTCCATGCTTAGAAAACGCTTAAATAATCCAAAAGTAAAAGATTGGTTCTCAGACAAATACAAGCTCTACAACGAGTGCACTATTCTAAAGATTGAAGGCGGTCAGCTGCAAGAGCGCCGTCCTGATCGTGTGATGACTGATGGCAAAAACTGGATCATTGTAGATTTCAAATTCGGTTCTCCAAAACCCGAATACGAGTCGCAGGTTCGTGAATATGTGTCTCTCATCCGCGAAATGCATCCCGCTCAGGAAATCACCATCCAAGGATATCTTTGGTTCGTCTACTCCAATAAGATTGTCGAAGTTTCATAAATATATTTTTTTATATGTCTTTCCTCCATTCCGTCGCCACCCTGCTCCTCTCCACCTTCGGTTCAGATCTCTCCAATGTCACCGTTGTCTTCCCCAATAAACGAGCATCTCTCTTCCTCAACGAACAACTTGCCCGTCTCTCAGACAAACCCATCTGGAGTCCTTCATATATCACCATCAGCGACCTTTTCCGTAGTCTGACTACCCGTGAGGTTGCCGACCCCATAAAACTGGTGTGCGACCTCTACAAAAGCTTCATCGCTTGCACGAACATCGACGAGACACTCGATCATTTCTATGGCTGGGGAGAGATTCTATTAGCTGATTTCGACGATCTCGACAAACACATGGCTCCTGCAGAGAAGATATTTGCCAACATCTGCGATATCCATGAGTTCGATGATGACTCATACCTCACAGAACAACAGCGAGAGACTCTCCGTAAGTTCTTCAGCAATTTTTCCGAGGATCACAACTCCGAACTCAAACAACGCTTTCTCTCCCTCTGGAGTCATATCTACGATATCTATCAGGACTTCAACTCCCGCCTTGACTCCCAGAACCTCGCCTACGAAGGTGCCCTCTACCGTCAGGTCATCACCTCACTCACTAATGGAGACCATCAGCCATCAGACATCTTGCATCTTACATCTTCCTTCGTCTTTGTCGGCTTCAACCTTCTCCACCCCGTAGAACAAGCCCTCATCGACTTCCTTGGTCCCCGCGCCACAGTGATTCAAGACACAGACGAAGACTCCCAGAAAGATATCTCCATCATCTCTGCCCCCACAAACAATATCCAAGCCCGTTACGTCTCTACCTGGCTTAAAGAAGGTAATCGCATCTCCGACGGTAGCAAGACCGCTATCGTCCTTGCCGACGAGTCCCTCCTCCAGACTGTAATCCACTGCCTTCCTCCCGAACTCACTAAGGTCAACATCACCACAGGCTACCCCCTCTCACAAACAACTTTTGGAGAATATCCACAAGAGTCGTCATCCTTGACTTCATGGCTCTCCTCCCTTATCAGCTTGGTAAAGGATAGCGCCCAGAGCCAAACAGGACCATTGGAGAGCGAGGCTCATTTCCGTATGTATACAATACTTAACCGCCTGATGACCTTAGTTGAATCAGGCAACCTTGACGTCTCTCTTCCTACTCTCCAGCGTCTCCTCACACAGATTATCTCATCCACCACAATCCCCTTTCACGGAGAACCCATCGAAGGTATTCAGATTATGGGAGTACTCGAAACCCGTAACCTCGATTTCGACCATATACTTCTCCTCTCCTGCAACGAGGGCAATCTCCCAAAAGGCGTAAACGACACCTCTTTCATCCCTCATAGCATACGAAAGGCCTACGACCTCACCACGATAGACCACAAAGTCGCCATCTACCATAATTATTTCCGAAGACTACTACAAAGAGCCTCCGATGTTACCATATTATATAATAACTCCACGAACGATGGCAAGACGGGCGAGATGTCCCAGTTCATGCTCCAGCTGCTCGTAGAATCGTCCGAATCGCAGAACAACATCTCTTTCAGTACCCTTCAGGCCGGACAACAACCCATTCTCCACCAGCCACAGCCCATCGCTAAGACTCCCGAGGTGATGGATGCTCTCAAACAGCGATTCTCCGGCAAGATCCTCTCTCCATCTGCCCTCGCAAAATACCTGCGTTGCCCCCTGCAGTTCTTCTATCGCTATGCCGCCCAACTCGAGGAGCTCGACGATGAAGAGGACACCATCGACAATCGCATCTTCGGAAACATCTTCCATAAGTCAGTTCAAAACCTCTACGAAAGATTCGAGAAACGCTCCATCACGAAGTCCGACATCGAAAACCTCTTGAAACAAGACGTAGACATCATCCGTGCTGTAGATAAGGCCTTCATGCTCGAGGTCTTTCATATCGAAGACCCCGAAGCTTCTCTCCCACCACTCAACGGTCTTCAGCTCATCAATCGCGAGGTAATAAGAAAATATGTGCGCCAACTCCTTGAGGTCGACCAGAAACTCACCCCTTTCGCCATCCTCGGACTGGAAAAGCCCGTCACCTCCCGCATCAACGTTCCCAACATGGGCACTATGACTCTCGGAGGTTTCGTAGACCGTATCGACGAGATCACCCTCCCCGATGGTTCCAAACGTATCCGCATCGTAGACTACAAGACCGGCAGTTCACGCCTGAAACCCATTCAGGACATTCCCGCCATCTTCAATCCCGACAACATCAAAAACCATAGCGATTACTATCTCCAGACCATACTCTATGCCTGCATCGCCCAAGAGAAAAGTCCTAAGTCAATTGTGTCTCCCTGTCTTCTCTTTATCCAACATGCAGGCTCCGACAATTATGACCCGACCTTAAAACTCGGCAAGACTCTTCTTACAGACATCTCTGAAATAAAGTCTGACTTTATGTCTCATCTCTCAGATCTACTCTCCGAGATCTTCAACCCTTCTCTCCCTTTTACACCTACTCCAGATCGCAACCGTTGTAAATCCTGCCCATTCTCATCTCTCTGCTAAATCAACATTTTCATTCATACACGACAAAAAGAGGCAACTTACGATAAGTTGCCTCTTTTTATGGAGCCATATATTAATTCCGATTTTTTCATACATTACAATTAACTTTGAAACACATATTTATCAGAATAAAATGTAATATAATATATTACATTTTGTTCTAATAATATAAAATATTATCATGTAAGAAATATTGCATGACATACTATATATAATAGATTTATAATAAAGATAATGCTATTGTCTTTACGATATTAAACAATGTTAATTTTGAAAAATAATTTCAGAAAACAGTTTGTAATTAAAATAAAACATGTATCTTTGTAGCCGAAAAGTCAGAACAATTAATATAAAATATATTGTTTAACTATTAATCGCTGGTTTTCTCTGGTTAACTTTAAATGTAATATACTATGAATCTCCGCAGACTTATCACCTGCGGACGCACACAAGGCAAGAAAGGCCTATGAGTTTAACAATAAGAATCGTCCTTTCTTGGGGAGGCTTCAGAGGAAGTCTCCTTTCTTTTTTAGTATATCAGCAAAGTTTAGTCATTCTTCATTTATTTCCGGATCCCAAAGGTGTTTCTGCATATCCACATGTCCATTGGCCTTAAACCTCACCCCCTCCTCTTCCAGCAATGTTCTTTGCCTACTCCACCCAGGAGCTGTCCTTCCAACTTGGTTCACCACCCGATGACATGGCAAATCCACAGCCTCTGGCGAATATCTTAACGTTCTCCCAACCATTCTCGCATGACATGGCCATCCTGCCAACGCAGCGATATGCCCGTATGTAGTAACTCGTCCATTAGGTATCTGTCCGACGATATTAAGCACATCCTCGCCAAACTTTCTTGCCTGCTCAGGTGTCATCTTATCAGGATAGTCCTTCATTTATCCATTCTTTATCTGTCGGTTTCTCAGTTCTTAACTGCCTTGGGAGTCCATCCCTTGAAAAAGTCCAAGACTTTCTTTTGATTGTAACTTTCTCCCTCTTCTAGAAGACCCGAATCCTGAATATGAATCACCTTGCCATCTTGATCGAGAACTACAAGAACAGGGAATCCGAAACGCCCAGCATTATTCAGGCGTTTCATGAGGGTTTTACCTTGCTCCAGCTTTTCTGCTCCCTGAGACTTTCGAGGATTGTAGTTTACATGGATATACTCATAGTTCTCGGCTATTATTTTGCTGATGGTGGTATCATTAGTGATGAAGTCTGCAAAACGTAAACACCAGGGACACCAGTTGCCACCAACCTGGCAGATGACGAATTTCCCTTCAGACTTAGCCTTAATAATCGCCTGGTCTATCTGTTCGATGGGGTTGATATTCACGTTATATACCTTTTTCAAACCAGTTTGTGCTTTAACAGCAATGATCAGTATAAGGGCAATGAATGCCAAAATTATCCTCTTCATGAATCTTTGTTGAGTTGATTTCATATCTGTCATCATATCATTATACATTTATGTTTTATGGTGCAAATATAATATAAATATTTGGAACTTTCGGGTTTTTTGAGTAATTTTGCACTCGAAAAAATGAAAAGTATATCTTATATATCACTAATCTTATTACTCTGCTCCTGCAACAACAAGGCTCCAGAGCCGGAAATCATCGACTCCGGCATAGGCAACATATCAAAAGTCCTCGCTCTCGACTCGTTGTATAAACAGATGGAGCGTGATAAGATATCGGAGTTCGACTATTACCTCGAACGCCATAATGTGGCGGATGAGGGCTACGAGATGGTTGCAGCCTTCTCCAACGGGAAACGACATAACGAGACAATAGACACCATTGCCATCACAAACATCGGACGATGGAAAGGCAAGAAGCGTGAGGGCACTGCCATCACACGCGACTCTTTAGGACGAATCACCATCGGACATTGGGATAACGATACACTCACCAGTGGTATACGTATAGACTCCACAGGAACATACATCGGAGCCTTCACAAATGGTCGCACTGGCGTTATCACAGATGCCAAGGCCGAAGGTCATGGAGCATATATAGCTACTACAGGACATTACTTCGAGGGGCATTGGGAAAAAGATCTGCGACAAGGTTTTGGAATTCAACTTCTGGAAAACGAAGTTGTAACAGTCTTAAAAACAGGTCATTGGCAGGAGGGCGTCTTCAAAGGTGAACGTATGAATTACACCTCTGAGCGTATCTATGGCATCGATATATCCCGCTATCAGCATGGTCATGGCCGTAAGAAATTTCCTATCTTCTGGGAAAAGCTCCGCATACGTCACCTTGGTTCGAAGAGCAAGAAGAAGATATCCGGCGAAGTGGACTATCCCGTATCGTTTATCTTTATAAAGTCTACACAAGGAATCACCATCAGAAATCCATATTACGCCTACGATTATGCTGCGGCACGTAAACACGGCATCCCCATCGGAGCCTATCATTTCTTCTCAACGAAATGCAGTGGTGCAGATCAGGCGCAGTATTTCATCAACAGCACACTCTTTCGTACAGGAGACCTTCCTCCAGTATTGGATATCGAACCTTCAGACGGTCAGATATCCGGCATGGGCGGTTCTCAGACGATGTGGAGTCATATCCGCACATGGCTAAACGCAGTAGAGCGCCGCTGTGGTGTAAAGCCTATACTATATGTGAACCAGCGATTCGTGAACAAATACCTGCCAGATGCTCCCGATATCAAACGCGACTACAATATATGGATTGCTCGTTATGGTGAGTATAAGCCTGACGTAAAACTTGTAGTTTGGCAGCTATCTCCCGACGGACGTGTTAACGGCATCACCGGCGAGGTGGACATAAATGTATTTAATGGCTACCAGACACAGTTTGATGAGTTCCTCTCTAAGGAATGCATAAAGTAATCACTTAAGACCCATTGACATGAAGACAATCTTAATACTCGTCGGAAAGACAGTAAACAAGCATTTTGTTGCAGGCATCAATGACTATGCTGAGCGTATCAGCCATTATATGCCCCTTGAGATAGTTACCATCCCTGAACTCAGAAACACTAAGAACCTAAGCGAGGAGCAGCAAAAACTATCTGAGGGCGATCTGATCCTTCGTCAGATACAACCCTCAGACACAGTAGTTCTCCTTGATGAACACGGAAAAGAATTCCGTAGCATCGAATATGCACGATGGCTTCAACAGAAACAGCAGACTTCACGTCGTCTGGTCTTTGTCATCGGAGGTCCTTACGGATTCTCAGATGCTGTCTACTCACGTGCCAACGAGAAAATCTCGCTCTCAAAGATGACGTTCTCACATCAGATGGTTAGACTGATTTTCACCGAACAACTCTACCGCGCATGTACCATCATCAAGGGTGAACCTTATCACCATGAGTAGCCTAGATGCTTAGCTCGTCGAGAACCGTGATAAGACGCTTGTCGAAACGCTTGTCAGTACGTATACACTCTGAGAATGGCACATATACCACATCGTTGTTGCGCACACCTATCATGACATTACGCTGTCCCTGCATGATGGCCTCGATGGCTCCCACACCCGTGATGGAAGCAAGAATCCTGTCACGTGCCGATGGAGTACCTCCACGCTGCAGGTGACCAAGGATAGACACACGTACATCAAACCCAGGGAATTCCTTCTTTACTCGATCAGCATAGTAAAGAGCACCGCACTTAGGACTCTCCGACACGATGACGATACATGACTTCTTCGACTTACGAATACCACGTCCCATGAAAGCAGCCAACTGGTCTACGTCAGTTGTCTCTTCAGGAACGATAGCTGCCTCTGCACCACATGCAATGGCACAGTTCTGGGCCAGGAAGCCGGCGTCACGTCCCATCACCTCTACAAAGAAGATACGCTCGTGTGAGTTGGCTGTATCGCGGATACGGTCCACACACTCCATGATAGTATTCATCGTGGTGTCATAGCCGATGGTAGAGTCAGTACCATAGAGGTCGTTGTCGATAGTGCCTGGAAGTCCGATAACGGGGAAGTCAAACTCCACACCGAAGTTCCAAGCTCCTGTCAGAGAACCATTACCACCAATTACCACGAGTGCGTCGATCTCTTCTTTCACACATGTGTCATAAGCCTTCTGCATACCCTCAGGAGTCATAAACTCCTTGCTACGGGCGGTCTTCAGAATAGTACCTCCACGAGTGATGATACCACTTACATTCTCTGTGGTAAAGGGCTTCACCTCTCCCTTAATGAGTCCGTCATAGCCTCTGTAAATACCCTTGATGTTGAATCCATTATAGATTCCAGAACGAGTAACAGCGCGTATGGCTGCATTCATGCCAGGAGAGTCACCTCCTGATGTAAGAATACCTATGGTCTTAATTTTAGGCATATTATTAACATTAAAGATCATTGTAGTTCTGAATACTGAAGGTAGATGTCTGCATATCGCCAGTCTCGAAGCCTCTGCGCAACCAGCGTTTACGCTGCTCAGAAGTGCCGTGAGTGAACGACTCCGGAGTAGCCCTACCCTGTGCCTTCTTCTGCAGCCAGTCATCACCGATGGCCTTTGCGAGTTCAAGACCCTTCTCAAGGTCACCATACTCCATAGAGTGGTTCATGGCATCCTCGTAGTGAGCCCATACTCCAGCATAGTAGTCAGCGAGAAGCTCCAGGCGCACACTGATCTGATTGGCACTTACCTTATCTGTCTGACTCATGGCCTGATGAGCCTTGCCCAAGATGCCAAGAGAATACTCCACATGGTGACCTATCTCATGGGCGATAACATAAGCATAAGCAAATGTGTTACCCTCAACACCCAGCTGTCGTTTCATCTGAGTAAAGAATGAGAGGTCTATATAAAGTTTCTGGTCACCAGAACAGTAGAAAGGTCCCACGGCAGCGGAAGCGCTTCCGCATGCAGAGTTCACCTGATTAGTGAAGAGCACAAGTGTAGGAGGCTCATAGGTACGTCCCATTTCCTGGAACACCTTACTCCACACATCCTCCGTAGATGCGAGGATCTGCTTACACTCTGTTGCCAGCTGCTGTTCCTCTTCTGTGAAATTCTGCTCATCTACAGTTTCTGTCTTTGCCGACATCTGCTGCTGTGCAGCCTGAAGACCTGCTGAGAGAGGATCACCTCCACTCATCCAAGCAAACAGTGCTGCTACGATGATAGCACCAATACCTCCGATACCCGCTTTGGCTCCACCGCTCATACCGCGACGGTCCTCAACATTACTACTTTCTCTTCTTCCTGTAAGTTTCATAACTTTTCATTATTAATTATTCACTGAGCCTCCAACAATATCGAGCAGTTCATTTGTAATAGCCTGCTGTCGACTCTTGTTGTACTGAAGGTTCAGTTCACGCAGCAACTCATCGGCATTATCTGTAGCCGTCTGCATAGCCACCATTCGTGCAGCATGCTCAGAGGCATTGGAGTCGAGCAGAGCGGTATAGAGCATCAGATGTGCGAACTTAGGAATAAGCTGTGAGAGCACAGTATCCATATCCGGCTCCACGATGAAGTTATCGTTGAGTGGCTTCACATCGTCCATCTTCTTCTCTGTCTCACGCTCACCTCTCTTCTTTAGATACTCCTGCGACTCCTTCGTAGCGATAACGCTCGTAAGATCACGCTCATGATCGGCCTTCAGCTCCGACTCTATATCTATAGGTAGGAAGGTCTTTCGGGTAAGAACCTGTGAACCTGCGCTCTTAAAGTGATGGTAGATTAGTTCAACCTTATCTATCTCACCCTCAAGGAATTTCGTACCAAGCTCCATTGCGATATTGATGCAGTCCTGTACGTTGGGCTTATCTGCAAGAGCAGAGAATTCACCTTGTACGTTCAGTCCCATCTTCTTCGCTTTCTCATACACTTTTCTGCCTATCGGATAAATCTCGACATTCTCACGTCCTATCTCCTTTGCGTATTCATCAACTGCCTGATTCATCATCCTGATGGTATTGGCATTGAATCCTCCGCAGAGTGAGGAATTGGATGTGAAGACCACGAGAGCAGCCCTTTTTACAGGGCGCTCCTGGTCAAATATCGTCTGAGCCTCTACTTCTGCTGCGAGAAACGACTTGAGGATGTGCTCCAGCATCGTCTCGTAAGGCAGCATATTCTGTATTGCCACCTGTGCGTGATGCAGTTTGCTGGAGGCCACCATCTTCATAGCCGACGTGATCTTACGCGTGGAATTGACTGAGGCTATGCGGCCTTTAATTTCTTTCAGGCTAGGCATAGGCTATCAGCTTTTATAAGTTCCTGCGATGTCGGCCATCACAGCCTCGATCTTTGCAGTCGTTGCATCGTCAATCTTTCCGCTGGCGAGTGTCTCTATCACTTCAGGATTAGAAGAGCGCAGTTTGTCAAGGAAGGCATTCTGACACTCACGAACCTTTGGAATAGGTACCTCGCGCATCAGTCCGTGCACACCACAATAGAGGATTGCGATCTGCTCGCCTACAGGCATTGGGCTGTACTGAGGCTGGATAAGCAGCTGATTGTTCTTACGTCCGCGATCCAGTGTCATCGCTGTCACAGCATCCATATCTGAAGAGAACTTCGAGAATGCCTCGAGCTCACGATACTGTGCCTGGTCAATCTTCAGTGTACCAGCCACCTTCTTCATTGACTTGATCTGTGCCGAACCACCCACACGAGATACCGAGATACCTACGTTGATGGCAGGACGGAAGCCTTGGTTGAAGAGGTCTGACTCAAGGAAGATCTGACCATCGGTGATGGAGATCACGTTAGTAGGAATGTATGCTGACACGTCACCAGCCTGAGTCTCGATGATAGGGAGAGCGGTGAGTGAGCCACCACCCTTCACATGACCCTTCATACACTCTGGCAGGTCGTTCATCTGCTCAGCCACCTCCTGCTGCTCATTCATCTTAGCTGCACGCTCCAGAAGACGAGAGTGTAGATAGAACACATCACCAGGATATGCCTCACGTCCGGAAGGACGACGCAGGATCAGTGATACCTCACGATAGGCCACAGCCTGCTTAGAGAGGTCATCATATACTACGAGTGCTGGCAGACCACGATCGCGGAAATACTCACCGATGGCAGCACCTGCGAACGGAGCATAATACTGCATAGCAGCAGGATCAGCAGCGGTAGCAGCTACCACGATGGTATAAGGCATTGCGCCGTGCTCCTGAAGTGTAGACACGAGGGCAGCAACGGTAGAAGCCTTCTGGCCGATGGCTACATAGATACAATAGACAGGCTTTCCTGCCTCATAGAAACTCTTCTGGTTGATGATAGTATCAACGGCAATGGCGGTCTTACCCGTCTGACGGTCACCAATGATGAGCTCACGCTGTCCACGTCCTATAGGTATCATCGAGTCGATGGCCTTCAGACCTGTCTGCAGCGGCTCCTTCACGGGCTGACGGTAAATCACACCAGGAGCCTTACGATCCAACGGCATCTCAAAGGCACCGCTGAGGTCGATATCTCCCTTACCGTCGATAGCTTGTCCCAGTGGGTTGATAACGCGACCCAGCATGTTGTCGTTCACGAGGATAGAAGCAATACGCTTCGTACGCTTAACAACCATGCCTTCCTTGATGCCTGAAGTGGTACCCAGAAGCACACAACCTACGTTGTCCTCCTCAAGGTTCATCACGATAGCCATCGTCCCGTTCTCAAACTCCAGCAGCTCGTTGGCCTCGGCATTGCGCAGTCCGTAGATACGGGCCACACCATCGCTGACGGTCAGCACAGTACCTACCTCGTCGAACTTCTCGGCATTGGAGATACCCTTGAGCTGGTCGAGCAGTACCTGGGATACTTCGCTTGGTTTAATCTTATCTGACATTTTTTTATCTTTTACTTTTTTACCTTTTTACTTTTTCAAGGTCGTTAGGATGGAATTGAGCTTTGTCTTGACACTCGCATCCATGCGATAGGTGTCGTACTCGAGTATGAATCCTCCGATGATATCGGGGTTTACCTCGGTCTCGAACTCCACCGTTCCATTAGTCTTACTCTCCACCATCTGACGCATCTTCTGCTCTGTGGCAGTAGATACAGCTGCAGCGGTGATGAGACGTCCACGGATGACATTCTTCTGTTGGCGGTAAAGCGTGACGTACGAATTGGCGATGAACTGCATCACGTTCTCACGGTCTTCCTTCAGCACCAGCTGGATAAAGGCCTTGGTCAATTCAGAAGGCTTCGTTCCCACAGCAGTAGTGAGAAGAGTCTCTTTCTTGTCCTTCGAGAGCATCGGATTGTCTATCGTAAACCGCAGCTGTGGCACCTCGATGTAGCTCTTGGCGAGCTGTTGCATCTCGGAGTATACAGCATCTTCGATTTTCGCGTCTGTAGCACTCTTCAAAAGCGCCCGGGCGTATCTTACCGATATGACTCCTATATCCATACGTTATCGCTTAATTGTCAGTAGAAACCTCATCCAGCATACGGTCAATCAGATCCATCTGCGCCTTGTCGTCCTTGAGGTTCTGACGGAGCACCTTTGAGGCAATCTCCACAGAGAGCTCAGCGACCTGCTGACGGATATCGGCGATGGCTGCCCTCTTCTCCTGTTCGATGGCGAGTTTTGCATCACCAAGGAGACGGGCGCCCTCCTCACGTGCCTTCTGCTGAGCCTGTTCAACAATGGCATCGCGCGTCTCTGCAGCCTCCTTGAGGATCTGTGCCTGACGGTCACGGGCCTCCTGAAGGATTGCCTCACCTTCCTGCTTGATGTTCTCCAGACGCTCAGAGGCCTCATGGGCTTTCTTGAGACTGTCCTCGATGAACTTATTACGTTCCTCCACCATACCTACGATAGCAGGGAATCCGTATTTTGCAAGCACGAAGAAGACAACTGCAAACGCCAGAAGCATCCAGAACAAGAGTCCCAGATCAGGGGTAAGGATTGCTGGCAGTTTACTGAAATCCATTCGCTATAGGTTTTTATTAATTACTAATTTGCGAAACGGATATTACTTGATCAAGAATGCACAAGCTGCAATAGCGAAGAGAGCACATCCCTCAACGAAAGCAGATGTCAGAATCATGTTGGTCTGGATCTTACCAGTAGCCTCTGGCTGACGAGCGATAGCGTCCATGGCGCTGCCTCCAATCTTACCAATACCCAAACCTGCACCAATTGTTGCAATACCTGCACCGATACCGCAGCCCAGCTGTGCCAGACCCTCGGCTAAAAATAAAGCTGAAATCATAATCGTTAAATTTTAAGTTGTTA